>ERZ1108167.127-NODE-127-length-117589-cov-100.042966_pt1 | contig 117589 bp, 102 predicted proteins | sample MGYA00403703_ERZ1108167 | MGnify/ENA primary metagenome ERZ1108167 (study PRJEB35170, sample SAMEA104062411) | human gut metagenome | biome: human gut; feature: human-associated habitat; material: faeces | place: Denmark | collected 2012-05-11 ...
GCGTGGCGAAGGGAGTGGCGGGTATCGGCGCCCTGTCCTATGTGGCCTACCGGGTATGGCAGTCCCTTGCAAGGGCAGAGGAGATAGACGTGTTCCCGCTTTTCAGACCGTTCGTGCTGGGACTCTGCATTATGTTCTTCCCCACCATTGTATTAGGTACGATCAACGGGATACTTTCCCCCGTATGCAGTGCGACTTCCTCACTGGTCGAGCAGCAGACTTTCGACATGAAGAAGTATCAGGAAGAGAAGGACGAACTGGAACGGGAGGCGATGTTGCGTGACCCTGCAAAGGCCTTTCTGGTAAGTGACGAGGAGTTTGACAAGAAGATAGACGAGCTCGGCTGGTCATTGGGTGACATGGACACGATGATAAACATGTACGGGCAGAAAGCGGTGTATGACATGGGAGAGAAAGTGCGGCAATGGTTCCGGGAACTGCTGGAACTGTTCTTCCAGGCGGCTTCGCTGCTGATAGACACGCTGAGGACTTTCTTCCTGATTGTATTGTCGATTTTGGGGCCTATCTCCTTTGCGCTGGCCGTCTATGACGGATTCCAGAGTACGCTCACCACATGGCTCTCACGCTACATCTGTATTTACTTATGGCTGCCCGTGGGCGACCTGTTCGGGGCTATCCTCTCACGCATACAGATCCTGATGTTGCAGCAGGACATCAAGCAGATGCAGGACCCGACATTCATACCGGACGCATCGAACAGCGTATATTGTATATTCATGATAATCGGTATCATCGGTTACTTCTGTGTGCCCACAGTGTCCTCGTGGATTATACAGGCAGGCGGTGCGGGAGCTTACGGGCAGAAGGCCAACGGTGCCGGGAAGATGGCCGGAAACGGTGCGGCGGCAGTCGGCGGAGCGGTCGGCGGATCAGTGGCCGGACGCATCAAGAAAATGTTTTAACGGATAATTAATTGACAGAAAAAGACATGGAATTTAAATCATTAAAAAACATCGAGACATCGTTCCGGCAGCTGCGGCTGTTCGGAATGGTATTCCTGGGAGTATGCGCACTGGTAACGGTCTTCGCCACCTGAAAGGCATACGACTTTGCAGAAGCGCAGCGGCAGAAAATCTATGTACTGGACAGCGGGAAGTCGCTGATGCTGGCCCTCTCACAGGACGTGCAGCAGAACCGCCCCGTCGAAGCGAGGGAGCATATCAGGCGTTTCCACGAACTGTTCTTCACCTTGTCCCCCGACAAGAGCGCCATTGAAAGTAATGTGCAGCGTGCCCTTTACCTCTCGGATGAAAGCGCCATCGGTTATTACCGGAACTTGCAGGAGAAAGGGTATTTCAACCGGATGATAGCGGGAAATATCTCACAGACCCTGACGGTGGACAGCATACGGGGAGATTTCAACAGCTATCCATACGAGATGAAGACCTATTGCCGGCAGCACATCATCCGTTCGAGCAGCGTTACCGAAAGGTCGCTTGTCACCACCTGCCGTCTGAGGAACGTGACCCGGAGTGACAACAATCCGCAGGGATTCCTGATAGAGAGTTTTACAATCATCGAGAACAAGGACATCGGACAGTATGAAAGATAACGGAATAAAAAAGGCCTTTCACTCGTTCAGAACGGGGAAAGACCGCCATATAGCAAAACTCCGCAGACGCTGGCAACGGTTGAGCTACCGGCAGCAGAGGATTATCATCCTTTATCTGCTCGGACTCTTCGCTGCCATCGACCTTGCCTACATCGTGGGCGGTTTCTGCGGGACAGACAAATTTCCGATTGAGGTGCGGCATCTCCAAAGGATTGCAATTCCCCAAACGGACAGTATCCAACCATTTAAAAACAATGTATCCAATGACACAATCCGATAAGAAAGAAGAAAGGAAAAAAGAAAAGGATAAGGAAACGCAAAAAGCGGAACCTGCATCCCCCAAGGAGAAGAGGTTAAGCGGCAAGGCCGCCGGAAAGCTAAAATTTTATGGTGTGGTGGCGTTCCTCTCCCTGCTGTGTGCCGGGTTCATCTGGTTCCTTTTCAAACCGGATGTGGCTGACACGGTGGAAGGGACAGCGGGAATCAACACCAGCATACCCGACGCTATCGCACCGGAGACGATGGCCGACAAACAGAAGGCTTACGAACTGGAAGAGATGAAAAAGCGCAGGCAGGAAAAGGTGAGAACCTTGCAGGATGTGGCGGGTGACTATCTGGCACCGGATACGCCGGACGGGCTGAAACCGGAAGAAGATACACCGAAACCGGATGCTATCCGGGAGTCCAGAGAAAAACAACGGCGGATTTCAAGGCAGATCACCTCGTTCTATCAGGAGCCGAAGGAGAGTCCGAGGGTGGATGAACTGGAACGGCAAGTGAAGGAGCTTAACGAAAAGCTGGAACGTGAACGCAAGGGACAAGACCCGCTGGAACTGATGGAGAAGTCGTATGAAATGGCGGCACGCTATTTCCCCGGGCAGACAGGCGGACAGGTGAAGAATATACAGCCTGCGGGCAGTTCATCCGGCAATCCTGCCGCCATGGCCGCCGGACGTGCCACAGAGAATGTGGTTTCGTCACTGGCCGCACCTCCGGCACCCGACACGATACCCCGCAATTACGGTTTTGCCACTGCCGTAGGTGGCGGACAGCTTGCCGGAGCCAATACGATACGTGCCTGCGTGGCCGAAGACCAGACGGTGACCACCGGGGCATGACTGAAATTCCGGCTGCTGGAGCCGCTACAAGTGGGCGGCGTGCTTGTACCGGCCAATACCCCGATATACGGCATAGTGCGTATCGAGGGGCAGCGGATGGCGGTCACGGTAAACTCTATAGAGAGCAGCGGCAATATCCTGCCGGTAGAATTGGCGGCATACGACATGGACGGGCAGGCCGGGCTTTTCGTCCCGAATACCGCAGAGCGTACCGCCATGAAGGAAGCCGCGGCCAATATCGGGGGCAGTTTCGGGACAAGCATCTCGTTCGCACGTAGTGCCTCGCAACAACTCGTCATGGACGTGACAAGGGGCGTGCTTAGCGGCGGATCACAATACCTCGCCACAAAGATGCGTGAGGTGAAGGTGGCCGTGAAAGCGAATTATCAACTTTTATTCATTTCCAAAAAACAGTAATCAGATGAAGACAAGATTTATTTTATCAATAGTCATGCTTTTCTCCCTGCTGGGGGCAAAAGCGCAGGAGGCGGTGGAAACAAAGATATTTCCCACCAACCAGATTATCGCACCGCACCGGATTGAGGTGACTTTCCAGAAGACCGTACATATCCTTTTCCCTTCCGAAGTGAAATATGTGGATTTGGGTTCGTTTGACATCATCGCCGACAAGGCGACGGGAGCGGAAAACGTGGTACGCATCAAGGCGGCGGTAAAAGGCTTTGAAGGGGAGACCAATTTTTCAGTCATCACAGCCGACGGTTGTTTCTATTCCTTTAATGTGGTTTACAAGGACGAACCGGCACAGCTCTCTATCGAAATGGAGGACTGGCTCCGGGACAATCCCGAAGGCGGCATTGCCGGTGACCGCATGTTCGTGAAACTGAAGGAACTGGGCGGGGAAACACCGCTGGTGGTGAACCGCATCATGTACACGCTGTATAAGAAGAACAAAAGGGACATCAAGCATATCGGCTGCAAAAAGTACGGGATACAGACGCTGCTTAAAGGGATTTATATCAATAACGACTTGCTGTACCTGCATACTTCCCTGCGTAACAGCTCGGACATATCGTTTGACATTGACTATATCCGTTTCAAGGTGGTGGATAAGAAAGTAGCCAAACGTACGGCCATACAGGAGAACTTCATCGAACCGGTAAGGACATACAACCGCCTGGTGGCGGTGGACGGGAAAGCCACGGTGCGCAACATATTCGTGCTGCCCAAACTCACCCTGCCGGATGACAAACTACTCATTGTGGAGATTTACGAAAAGGGAGGTGCCCGTCACCAGTCCTTCCGCATAGAGAATACCGACCTTGTGGCGGCAAAACCTGTCAGTGAGCTGCACCTGAAATAATAATCCATTATAATTAATGTATATGCAAAGAATACTATTCATATTGGCGTTAGCCGTGACGTTGTTCTTCGGAGCGGACAAGGCATACGCGCAGCGTGACCTGCGGGGGCAGACGGGTGTACAGTTTACAACAGGGGGAGTGAATCATTTCCTTTCATGGAAGAGCGGCGGCGAGCGTCACTACTTCACCTCGCTGGCCTTTACCCGTACCAACCGCAACCGCAGCTATTGGCTGTACGGTCTGGGCTATCAGATAAAGGAATATACTTATGAGAACAAGGCGATACCGAAAGCGCAGTTCACCGGAGAACTCGGCTACTTTATCCCCGTATTGTCGGACAAGGGACGGAACGTCTGTTTCCGTATCGGGCTTTCCGCTCTGGGCGGCTTCGAGACAGTCAATTGGGGAACCTGCCTGCTCCCTGACGGGGCGGCAGTGATCAACGGAGACAGTTTTATTTATGGCGGAGGACTCACGGCGGCCTTTGATGTCTATCTGACAGACCGGATCGTCTTCCTGCTGCAAGTCAAGGAAAGGGCGTTGTTCGGAACGGACACAGGGAATTTCCATACACAGATAGGATTGGGCATTCGCATTATTATCAACTAACGAAAAGAGAAAGGAGAAATATAAAAATGAAAAACGTAATTTATATATGTATAGCCGCACTCTTTGCGGTGCTGGCATTTGGTTCATGCAACGATGAGATAGACATCCGGCAGGATTATGATTTCAGTCTCTCGTCATGGTATCTTCAAAAGCAGATTGCAACGGGTGAAACGGTGGAGATACGCTTTTATCTGGACCGTGAAGGGGACTATGAAAAGGCGGAGTATGAAATAGGCTACATTCAGACGGAAGGCAAGGGAGAGGTGACGGACTGCGAAAGCGTGAAACTCGTCAACCGGGAAGTAAGGCCGCTGGCGGAAGTGCCGGAACTGGATGCCGAAAATCCGGTGAGGCAGGTATTCACTCTCTTTTACCGCTCGACAAGTGCCAAACGCTCGGAATTGAAATTCTTTGTCCGGGATAATTTCGGCAGAGAAAAGGAGCTGACGGTGAGATTTGACGTGGAAAGCGGTACGGCAGAAGAATAGTCGCTATCAGTATCTGTCAGGAAGGACGGCGGGGTATCCCGCCGTTTCCTATTTTATGAAATTTGCTTAATGAAAACAAATGAATAAGTAATTGTTCCGGATTGCACAAAATTTGTTTCTATATTTAGCCGGAAGTTAGTAAATCAATCATATATGCATGAAAACAACACTCAGAATATTCCGCATTATCAGCAAGTTGTTGCTGCTGGCCTATGTCACGATAGTGAATTTTGTCTTTATTACGGTGTTTTACGCATTGCTGCTTTCAATTTTGCGTCATATATGGCCGGCGTACATGCCGGGTCTGTTTGATGAAGGGCTGATTCCCTATTTAGTCAATACGTTGCCGTACTATCTTTTACTGTCATTCATCCTTTATTCCATTTCTCCGCTTAACGTGTGGATGCTACGCAGAAAAGAAGGATACCGTCCTTTGAACAGTTCCGACCGCATGAGGCTGGAACGGTTGCTTTCGGAAATGGGCATGAACCGGAAACTGAAACTTTATCGTAACAATGACGCGCGGATAAATGCCGCCGCATTCGGTTTCAACACGATAGGATTGACGGGCGGAGTACTCGCCACCGCTTCGGATGAGGAACTGAAAGGTGTCATCAGCCATGAAGTGGGACATATCTCCCATTACGACTTTGTCTATCAGGTGCTTTTATTCTCGATGGAGTCGTTCGGTTACCGCTGCCTTTACGGCATATTTCTTATTCCGGCTTTGATATTCGGGATAATCGGCAGCATGGTGTTTGCATTAGTTCCGGCATTGGGTTTTGTGGGTGAACTTATAGCGAAGATATGGTGGGCCGTTTATAAACTGCTTCATCGGATTATTTACGGTATCAGCCGGATAGCTGACGTGAATATCAATAAATATGCCGAGTACCGTTGCGACACGTATGCCGTGCGTTATGGCTGCGGTGAAGGACTGCTTTCTTTCCTCCGCCGGTTGAAAAGAACGGAAGACGTTTACTGTGAACGCCCGACTTTTACCGAATATATCATGAGTACGCATCCGTCAACCGAAAAACGGATTGCACGGCTGGAAAAACAGCTGTAACATATAGCCGGAAATATGTACTTATATCATTTTGCAGATATTGGTATAGGAAACGCCGGATGTACGCACCTGCCCGATTTCTTCGGAAAAGTCGTCATAAAAACAGACGATGTGATGATAGTCGGCAAATGCCTTTCCGGTGCTGTCTTTTTCCGAAGGAACTTCTTTATTGTCCGCCCGCTTCATCAAGTCATCATATAGGGCGTGATACAGCTTATCGGCATCTGCCGGATACGGTGTTGCGGGTATGACCGCCGAAAATATTATCTCCGGGCATTTGTCCGCTTCACGCAGCATGACTATCGTGTCTGCGCCTAATAATCCGATAAAGGAATGGAGATTGCAGGTGAATGTGCGGTAACCTTCATCATAAAGTGAAAGGATGACCCGGTAGAGTTCCATACGGATTTTATCCTCCCTGAAGTAGTCGTATTTCGTTGTCTTTTCAATGGTACTGCCTGTTATGGCAACGCTCTTGTTATACATCTTGCTATAGTTTTTAATTAATGCCTTGTCCGTAATTTCTTGCTATGTGCCGGAAAGAAAAAAGCACGGCACTTTACAAGTTTTACTCTCAGGTACGACCAAGCACCCATGCAGGAAACGAGTAAGCACCGTGCCATAAGCGTATGACAAGGACTTCGCCCGTTTATCCTCCTGCAATGAATTTGGTCGTTTCGAGAGTAAGAATAAACAGCTAAAAGCTATTCTAATATGTTATCATTCAACTTTTTTCTAATCTAATAACTTTCTTGATTTTATATTCAACTACGCAAAAGTAGAAAAAAGCCGGGCAATCACGTAAGGATTGCCCGACTTTTTTAAGGGAAGCTGTTCAGGTGTGGGGTGTGGCAGGTCAGTCCACGGGTTCGCCGCCATAGTACAGGCGGCAGATGTCCTCGTGGATTTCACGCATGATATTCAGTTGCATCCGCTTGCTGATTGTGCAGCTCTCGGAACGCATGAACAGTCGGTTTTCAATCAGGCTGCAAAACTTCGTGCCCTCCTTGTCCACGATACAGAGTATCTGGTTTTCAAGGAAGAAGTCCGTATCGGTGGAATATTCCACATTCGGGGAGATTCTGATATAGTTCATATATGGATGGTTGGGATGATAATTACGGTGGCGGTGTGGGTGGGGTCATCCGGCCCTGCCCGCCTTGCCGGTCTTGGAAAGAAAAGCCATACCGGATTTTATTTCCGGCATGGCTTCATGTTCATTTTTAGGCCGCCTTGTCATTTCCGGCTTTTCCTTTTTTCACTTCGGTGAGTGGTTCTTCCTGCTTTCCGGCTGTCGGTGTCGGCATAGCTTCGGTTTTCTTAGCTGCCGCCTTTTCCGTTTTCTTCATTTCCTTTATCCGCTCCTCCAGGCGTTCGTGCCGTTTCTGATATTCTTCCTCGTGGGTCGCTTTGGCAAGTCCGTACTGGTCGGGGAAGTGCATGTTTGCGAAGTCCCTTAACAGTTTGGATGCGCTGTTGTCTCCGTAAGCGTCCTCACAAAGAAAATGGTTGATGAAGTCCCGTTTGATGACCGTCTTTTGTGCATCCGTCAGCTTGGCTACAATCTTCATCCGCTGTTTTTCATCCAATCGGATGGGCTGGTCTTTGATGCCGCAAAGCGGATAATGCTTTCTTTGCAGTTTGGTAAGCATGATGAAATAAAGCATTCCGTCCTCGTACTGCGTGAACGGGCTTTCGGGATAGTCGTTTTCACGGACTACTTTTTTTGTGTCGGCTACAATCTTTTCAACGGAAAGTTGTTTGAAACGCTTGTCCCGTTCCTGCAATGTCTCGATAGTGACGGGGGCGGTCTCCTTCTTGTTTATCTCCACGTAGCAAAGTTCGGGTTCGGTCTGTCCCACCTTAACATACGTCTTTATCCTGCCTTCTTCCTTTTTGCGGTTCAGTTCTTCCACTTTTCGGGCGTATTCCTCGTTCCTTTGTTCAAAGGTCTGTACCGCTTGTTCATACTCTGTCGGTTCGGTGAACTGTTCCTTTTGCGGTGCTTCGGGTGCTTTCGGAAATTCCCTTGCCGATACGTTATAATCGAAGTCTTTGATTTCGTGCCCTTTCTTGTCCAATTTTTGGAGTGCCGTATCGTTACGGCTTCCGTAATAAGGTCGGGCTATCACTAATTTAGGGTCGGATTTCAACAGTTTCTCCGTCTCCTTTGCCACATGCGCTGCGTTCTTGGTTTCCAAACACTTGCGGTTGGTGCAATGTCCGCACCCGTTATGCTCGGCAAAAAGGTTATAATTCGCTGCGTTGTGTACACACGCCTTACATTCCGTCTTGTCGAACTTGTATTGTTCAAGGTCGGTGGTATAGCATTTCTCAAAATGCTTTCTAAAAAGGTTCAATGTGTATCCCGTCCAATTATCTCCGCTGTCTTCCTTGAGGTGTTTCTCGTACACGTCCTTTTGGATATTGGGTTCATAGGTGCTTATCTCCTCGGCTACGCTGACGGTGATTGTCTCATTATCCAGTAATTCACCTATAGGCGCATATAATTCGTTCAGTTTCAAACGGGTATAGATATATTTCTCACTCCGTCCGAAACGGCTGACAAGTGAATACATATCATACCTGCCCTTTTCAAGCAGGCGTTTGAAGGCTTTCGCTTCTTCGGTGGGGCGTACCTGCTCACGCTGTAAGTTTTCACTTAGTGACATATCTTCCGCTTCATCGTCTGTTACATTATTATATATGTTTGCCTTTATCGTCTTTGCCCCTGCAAGCAAGGAAGCACGGTAACGGCGTTCGCCGTATATGATTTCATAACCGCCTGCCATGCGTGGACGTACTGCGATAGCCTGCAAAACGCCCACTTCCCGAATGCTGTCGGCAAGTTCCTGCAAAGATGTGTCATTGAACGTCTTGCGATGGTTGTCCGCGCTTGGGCGTACGGTGGTAATGTCAAGGTCTGTTTCGGCTGTGGCCGTTGCAAGCGGTGCTTTAAGCGTGGCTTGCTGCGGTGCCCCTTCCACAACGGTGGAAACGGTTGCCGTTTCGGGTGTTTCCGTCACTCCGGCAGTTGTGGGCATGTCCTGCCCACAGATTAACGTCATCGGCTTGGGAATGATTGTCAAAGCGGTTACTTTTACTGCCGTTTCTTTCTCTGATTTCTGTACGTTGTTCATTTTCTGTACTTTTTTGTTCGTCTTCATGATGATAATTTTTAAATGTTGATAATTAATTGAATAGTTTTCCATCTGAAAGGTATTCCCAATCGTTGGCGTTACTTTCTTCCGTGAAGTATTCCAAAGTTTGGGTGCTTTCCATATCATCCCGACAAGCACGGAAAAAGCTGTCGAGACAATCGTTCATAAGGTTGTCAAACGTGACTGTTTCGGTGGGGGATTCCAAAAACTTATAAATCGGATCGAGAATGCAATCATCTATGTAATATCCCGTAAGGGGGCAACAAGTATCTACAAGTATTCTGCTTTTTCTGCCTTTCCTTCCGTTCCAATAGAATTTGGGTGTATATAAGTCGCTCCAATGGTTGTTTGTCAGATAGGTTGCCAGCCTCCAACCGCATAGCCCGTCTATGCTGTCATCCTGCCTGCTCCGATAGTCATAGCTGTAATGGGATGCGTCATACCTCCAATTACCGCACACAATGCCGAAGCGTTCGCAAAAGGTATTGAGCGTTTGACGGTTCTCGTCCGTCCAGCCGTAATAGTATCGGCTGTATAACCATTCATCATACGCCTTTTCTTTGGCTTCACCGGATAACTCGGTTATCTGATAAAGGGTATATGTTCTTGTTTCTGTTCTCATATCATCGTATGTTTAGAAGTTCTTTGATAATATGGCGGATTGCTCCGCCATACTTTGTGTATAGTCATGCGTGGATGCACGCTGCGAGCGTCTCACGTACTTTCTGTTCCTGCTTCCTGCTGTATATCCATCCTGCACGCCTTTCACCGTTGTAGGTGAGGTTCACACGGAACAGGCCGTTCAAACCTTTCAAAATGTTCTTTATCGGCTTGGTGTCTCCGAATACGGCTATCGCCTTTTCGCTGTACTCCACGATTTCAAGATTGAGCGGGGAAAGGTCTGCGGATGTTGTCGGCTGCTGCGCTCCGGCTTCCCTCTGCGGTGCGTTCAGACAAATGTTCGCTTCATCCCCTGCGGTGTGGGCGTATCGCTCGATAAACTTTTCAAGGTCGTAAATCTCCTCTTTTGAAATCGTCCAACCGCTGTACTTGTTCCTGCCCAAATACATGCCGTCCCCCATACTGTAATTTTCACGGTGTTCGTATTCCTTATTGTTCTCTACCAAATAAGCCGTTCCCTCAAAATTGGCGGCATACTTGCGCATCTCGGAAAAGAGGTTGCGTGTATGGGTGGAAAAACCTAAAATAACGGTTCTTTCTATACGGTAGTCGTAGTAGTCCGTATAGCTGTCGCACTCGCTCACCCGTAGTTCTCCGATAATCACGGCTTTTGCATCCGATGGGATAAGGGGGCGCAGGCGTTCCGCACCGATTTTTGCGGTGCGTTCGTTCTTCTGCCGTTCTTCCTCCGCTTTTCTGTCATCCTCCGTTTTCTTCTCCGTTGCTTTAGTGAGTAAGACTGCCGTTTCCAACGGGTCTAAAAACTTGGGGTTCGCATCATCGTAATAGATGCCTATCCCGAATTTTTCCGACAAGGGACGGATAAGGTCGGAAGTGTGAAATTCGTATGTCCGCAAGTTGATAAGATGATAGGTTATTCCCCACTGGTTGCAGTTCACTTCATACACTACATAGCTGTCGTAGCTGTAGCCTTCCAACACTACCACTTGATTGACTGAAACGGTCTGTTCGTCTCTGTCGTAACTTTTGTTTGCTCCCAATAAATGTAACTTGTTCATAATGGATTGTTTTTTTAGATGATTAATATTTCGTTTCAGAGTATCACGCATAAAAGGATGATGAAAAGGGCAAGCACGAAAAGAGAAAGGAAAGCGGAAAGGATGCGCCACACGGCACGGATAAGGAAAAACACCACCGCCAAACCTGCCAATATGGACAGAATACCGCCTAAACCCGTCACCACACCACCAACGAAGGCACACACGAAACGCACCGCCACATACACCACTAAACCGACCAACGACCACTTCACCAAAATTTTTATGCCGGTTGGAGCGGAGCCTTCGCTTCGTTTCAAATCTTGCTGTATTTCCATTCTCTTTTTCATAACATTGACTTTTTTTTTATGCCTTGTCGGTGGCTTCACCTTGCTCGTTTCAGGGGGCAGATACGGACGGGGAGAAAATATGCAAGGCTTTTGGTGAAAAATTTTCAACCGCCCCGCTGGACGGATTGAAAAATTTTCGCCAAAACCCGTAGGGCGCGAAGCGGCCTTGCGGATTTTTAGGGACCCCGGCCGTAACTTCGCACCCTGAAACGAGCAAGGTGAAGTCATGACAAGGTTATAAAAAAGAGGAAATAGCTATAATGGGAAAAAGAGATAAGGAAATACAACAAGATTCGAGAGGTGCCGCCCGGCGGCATTTTGATTTTAATCTATGTGGCAAATACCTTTTACCGTACAAGTGAGGGTTGCTTGCAGACTCGAGTAAAAGTTGACAATGTTTCCCCGGCTGTATAGGACTCGACAAATGATGTAGATAAAGTAGTTGTGGATAATTTGGAGAAGATTGCTAAAGAACATGGACGCAGTATGGTTCAGGAATCTTTGGCATGGATGCTTTCCAAACCATTCATCATTTCGCCTATCGTGGGAGCTACTTCAGTAGCACATATTGAAGAAGCTGTTTCGGCTCTTGATATTCGCTTGGATGAGGATGAAATCAAGGCTTTGTCCGTTGTGCCACACATCAAAACCGGCGCATTCTAATATTCGTCGGAGAAACAGACAAGTTTTGCAAATCCCAACCTTGTTATCGTCACGAAGAAACGAAGTCGGGATTTTTTCGACTTTATATATCTATTATTATCGGCGGTGGCTATATATCCGTAATATCGTTTAATCTATCTGTAATAATGGTATGGACTTTAGTGCAAAAAATCAGCACCTTTGTAGCACCGACTTGGATAATAAACAATTAAACAATAAATGACAATGAAAGAAGTCTTAGTAGGAGCAGGTCAAATAGGTATGACCATCGCTCGTCGTATGGGTTACGAAAAGAAAATTGTATTGGGTGACCGCAGCATAAAGAATGCAGAAGATATATTAAAAATACAGTTTATGAGAAGAATATTTAATCTGGCTGTTTTGCTTGTGCTCTGTATCGCAGGAGTGCATGCACAAACTACGAAAAACAAAAAAACAATGAAAAGTATCATCGTGTATTATTCCCGTCCCGGCAACAATTACGTGAACGGTGACATTGTAAACTTGAAAGTGGGTAACACACGGGTTGTTGCCGAAAAGATTCAAAAGTTGACCGGAGTTGACCTATTTAGTATTGACCCGGTGAAACCTTATCCCGAAGATTACCGCCAGTGTACGGAAGTAGTGAAAAAAGAGTTGGACAGCAACGCGCATCCCGCTTATAAAGGAGATGTAAAGAACTGGGATGAATACGACACTATCTACTTGGGCTATCCAAACTGGTGGGGGACTATGCCAATGGTAGTGCTTTCTTTCTTGGAGAAACATAATTTTACAGGAAAAACAATCCTGCCATTCTGTACGCACGAAGGTAGTGCCATGGGCAACAGCGAGGCAGACTTGAAGAAATCTTGTCCAAAGGCTACCATCAAGAAAGGGCTTGCCGTCAAAGGCAGTACCGTTGCCAATGCGGATAAGTCCATTTCCCAATGGATTAAGAATAACCAATAAAACGGTGAAACTGAAATATCTTATGCCGTCTGCGCCTTTACCGGCATAAACCTCAAAAAAGATATATACGAGATATGGACTTTTTATATTCTGGACAGAATATTTTTATCATTTTTCAGGCAAATTCCGCCAAAAAGAATTATTTTTACCGTGTATATCAAAATAACATATAAAAATGAAAGAACTTTTAGATCAAATTCAAGAAGCATACAAGGCCTTTGAAACAGATGCACAGCTTCAAATTGAGAAAGGGAATAAAGCTGCAGGGACACGTGCTCGCCAAGCATCTTTAAATATTGAGAAACTAATGAAATCATTCCGTAAGGTTTCATTAGAGGCAAGTAAGAAATAAGTTCCTTTTTTAGAATTTAAGATGAAATGAGGGTATGTCATATTGATGACATATCCTCATTTCTTACTAAGAAAACAAGGTTATTTTTTACTTTCTTCAAGGGATATCTTACGGAACTCCTTTGTCAGTTTCTCCAGTTCTAAAGAAGCTTTACGTGCACGTGTCCCGGCTGCTTTGTTTCCTTTCTCAATTTGGAGTTGTGCATCAGTTTCGAATGCTTTGTATAGCTCCTGTTTTTTTTGAAAAGTGCTTTTATATTTACCTATATATTATTAAAATGTATCCACAAGGATAGTGGATTAAAAGAAAATCAGCTCCTAAAACCGGAAAATAGTTGCTTGTGAAAATTATAATTTAACAAATATGCGTTATTTTCTATTAAAAAGATTGTATCGCCTAAAAAAATGGAGTAACAATCTAAGAATCAAATTAAATGGAAGTAACATTATATCGAAAAAATCTTCTTCGGTATTGGTTGAATTGTCAGTCAAATGCTTGCAGATTTCAATGATTTTTGCGAATATTACACATAAGTTTGCAAAATAAATACATGAAGACAAATGAATTTATTTTTCGGCTACGTTTTTGGTTATTGCCGTTGTTGACAGGTGTAATATTGCCATGTACAGCACAGAATAATCCCTATAAGATACACGACACCCTTTATCCCCTCTATCTGCGAGCGGATAGACTGAGCAAGACCTCCGAAGGGCTATCTGCCGCTGACAGCTTGCGCCTCGAAGCTTTACGTATAGGCGACAAGAAGGCTGAATGTCTGGCCTATACCATTCCTTTGAGATACTATGCCAAGCGGTCTGATTGTACCAAGATGGAGATGACCGTAGAAGAGTTGAAGAAAATATCACGCGCCAACGACTATCTTCAATACTATTATTATGCCTATAGCCAGCTTATTACTTGAATAACAACCGTTCGCTCCGTGCTTTGCAGACCGTTGGGGAAATGAAACTGGAGGCCGTAAAAGACCAGCATCCTTATGGTATATACACTTGTATCCGTGCGATGTCGAGAATCTATTATTCACGTAGTCAGCTTCCGCTGGTCAATGAATACAATATGCAGGCATTGGACTATATGCTCAAGGAATTACCCGACCAGGACCCTACACAGCTATATGTCGAAGTGGCTCAATGTTATACCCGGGAAGATAAGTACGAGCTTGCCTTGGAATATATCAAAAAGGCTGAAAAAAGTGCGATAACCGAACGTGGCTTCATCCTGACTCTTATACAAAAGTGTATCATCTTGTGCAAGATGAAACGCTATGGCGAGTTTTCCCGGTTTTACGGACAGTTGATGAAGAGCGTGGAACAGCATAGAAGTTTTGAGGAAGCCCCATCCATGATTGAACTCAAAATACAGAAATGTATCATGGAACACCAATACGGTCGCGCGCATAAATATGCGGAGCAGATGCCAAGAGTTGAGGCCATGCACCTTCATGCTTACATTTATAAGGCAAGCGGGATATATCAACAGTGTATTGACGCCTTATATGAATGGCAAAATGCCAAAGATCAGAATTTGACCCGACTGCAACAATCTGACATTGCCGAATTAAACGTCCAGATAGGCAACGAACACCTTAAAATGGAGAACATGCGTCTTGAACTGGAACAGCAACATTCCACCTCACGTTATCGTACCATCCTCTTTTTCACTATCATTACTTTTCTTGCGCTATCAATCTGTTATCTTATCTCCTATCTCTATCGTCGCCGTAAGATAACCAATGAGTTGCGTAGTAAAAATGAGGAACTCCGTATTGCCCGTGACCAGGCTGAAGTGGGTAACCGCATGAAAACTGCTTTCATACAGAATATGAGCCATGAGATACGCACTCCACTTAATTCAATTGTTGGATTCTCACAAATCATAACCGATCCCGATATGAAGGTGAGCACTGAAGAAGCGCAGGAATACAGTCGGCTGATTCAGCGCAATTCCGAGCAGTTTACGACTCTGGTCAATAATCTTCTAAGTCTGTCCGATCTGGAGAGTCGTGAATATGCCGTACGTTCAGATGTTTACTCTTGTAATGAAATCTGTCGTGAAGCTATTGCCGCTGTTGTTTATCGCAAGCCTGATGGCGTCCGGCTTTATTACACCTCTGAAGTTTCAGATGATTACTTGATTCAAACCGACAACCAGCTTGTACGTCGGGTTCTAATTAATTTGCTGACTAACTCGGAGAAGCATACAACAAAAGGAGAAATACATCTCCACTGTTCACTTACGGAGTCTGCTGATCATATCACTTTTTCTGTCATAGACACAGGTTGTGGCATTCCGGCGGACCGCATATCCACCATCTTCAAGCGTTTTGAAAAACTGGACCCTTTTGAACGGGGTACTGGCTTGGGGCTTAATATCTGCCGTATTATAGCTGAACGACTGGATGGCGAAGTGCGACTGGACACCGACTATACCCAAGGCATCCGGTTTCTTTTTATTCTGCCGCTACAACAGTATCGCGAATCTCAAACTCCGGTGGATTAATTTTAGAAGGCGTGGAGGTATAGCACTGATTAAAAAAAGGGATACTCCCCTTCTATGAAAATCGTCAGATCTTGAGGTTCATGCAGTGATTGGTATATCCCCGCCAGTCTTGGCTTGTGAGTTATTGATATGGATTCGGGTAAAAAATAACATTATCAGCAAAAATAGGGAAGGCAAACCTCGCGGCCTACCTTCCCTGATAACGGGTTAATTAAAACCCCATTCAAGTTACTTATTCAGAAGCGCCCGATTTCACAATCCGCCATCTCCTTTTACGATTGACAATTGTCTAAAATTTGCATTAAAAGTAAATAAAACAATTTAATCCTGTTTATGACCAATCCTCTAAACTATTTCATTGAAGATGCATCCGTTGAGGGATTATCTCCATTTATATACAGCAATAAATGTGTAATGTCAGAAATGATTCAATCTCAGCTAAATTTTGTTCTTCACTTATTTTAATCGTTGTCATTGGAGTCAGTACTGCATTCATCATAATTATACTCCTTGTCTGATTTGGATAGTTGTTGTCTGTCTCTTTGCGCCAAAGAAGGATTGTTTGAAACCTTACCGTTGCGCACTTCGGTTGGTGTTCCTCCAAAATGTTTCCTGCAAAATGTGACAAAGTGAGAGGTGGTGGTAAATCCAAATTCCAACATGATTTGTTTGAGTGGGATTTCTTTCTTCATCAGTTTGCTTTTGAGTTGGACAGCCTTTTGTTCTTGCATCCATTTATATGGCGTTTCTCCAAAGTTTTCTTTGAAAAGTTCTCGGAATGTTTTGATGCTATACCCCAAACGTGCAGCAAGTTCCTCTGCAGTCTTTGCATACATATAATTACTTACGACCGATTCGGAGAAAATCGGATCTTGTCCGATAAAAGGGGCAAAAGCCTGTATGCGTTCGCTGTCTGTATAGAAATGTTTGAAAATAAGGTATATCTCTTGTGCTTTTACCATATAAATGTGGCTGCAGGAGAGACCACTTTTTTTATAATGAATCAGTTCCTCCACGCATTGCTTTAGCTCCGGCCTCAATTTTACCTTGTCCCAGGTATAAGAGCCTTCGGCCTTCTTTTTTGCCAATAAACGTACTCCTTCTTCCATGCATTCGAATTTCACGCTGTATTTCAATAAGGCAATATGCGAGGGCTTGACAACAATTCCTGTAAAGTTCATATTTCGGGGAAGGAAAAACATCTCACCATTTTCGAATGTCTTATTTTGATAATGTCCGAATGACATTCTTATTTCTCCGGATAAAACGAATAACATATAGTTGTCTTTTGCTCTATGTGTAAAACGATAATCCGATTCTAAAAGGTATAAATCTTCAAATTCCACAGGATTAGTCGGAGTGAAATATATACAATCTTCTTGCTTGTGCGTGCACAACTCCAGTATCTCTCTTTTACATGTCATATATTCTATTTAAAATCAGAACAAAGATACTTTCTTTATTTCATTTTATCGAGAGTCGTCCTTTAATAAAAGGTACTCTTTCGGGTATATTTAGTATCAATAAAGAAATAGCTGAATTTATTGCGAACTGTTAGTATTACTGATTGGAAAAGAGAATATTGTAACTTCATTTTTGTTTTTTTAAAGTTTGTTTTTTCTTATGATTTTGTAGTGGAAACACTACAGCTGTCACAGGTCTGACTTGCTCCTGTCCAATTTGATTTTTTTTGCAATAATAGTTATTATCTGAGCTTTTGAGTACTTTTTTTACCTCAATACACACTATTTTGCCAATATTGAATTACTAACTTTACATAATATTCTGATACTGGGGCAAGAAGCCTATTTATTAGGGATATGGATATAATGAATCGTTTCGAAATAAAAGTAGATTTCCTTGTGCATTGAGGACGGGGTCTTTACAAAAGCCCATTTTTCTTTGATTCATGAGGTTTTTATAAAGAAAGTTTTCTGAATCAAATAATTTAAAACTAAAATAAATGATAAAACATTTGCTGAAACTTATTGTCTCTTGCTGTATGGCATTATTTGTATTTTCATTTTCACTTCATGCAAATCAAAAACCTGATAAGGTGATTCTGATAGTTACTTCATATAATCCTGATACACATAGAACTTCAGAGAACTTGTCTACTTTCGCGGATACCTATAAGTCTCATGGAGGAAGTTACCGGATTGCAGTTGAAACACTGAATTGTAAAAACCTTTCTGAAGTTTTTGTATGGAAGAAACGGATGGCGGCTATTCTTTCGAAGTATAAAGGAGAGAAAACACCGGCTATCATTATTTTATTAGGGCAAGAGGCCTGGTCCGCTTTTCTTTCGCAAAAATCAAAGGATGTACGTAATATACCTACCATGTGCGCTATGGTCAGTCGCAACATCTTGATGTTGCCAGAAGACACTGTCAGCCTGCAGAACTGGAAACCGGAAAATAAGGACATTTATACTGATTTCTCTGATTATAAGATTGTGGGCGGATATGTTTATGAGTATAATCTGGAAAAAAACATCAGTCTGATGCAACTTTTCTATCCTAATATATCCAAGTTTTTTTTTCTTTCGGATAACACATTCGGAGGGGTTTGTATGCAGGCATGGATGAAAAAGGAGATACAAAACTATCCACAGTTTCAGGTTGAGTTTCTTGATGGCCGCCGACAAAGCTTTCTTGACGTGAATAAAAAAATCCGTAATGCACCGGATAGTACCTGTGTGTTGGTTGGAACATGGAGAGTGGATTGTACGGAAGACTATGTATTGGGGAGCACGACTTATGTATTACATGACGCCAATCCGGATTTACCTGTATTCACTCTTTCATCAGTCGGACTGGGGCATTGGGCATTAGGCGGCTATATGCCGGATTATTGCATACAAGGACAGAGACTGGCAGAGGATTGTATTGACTACCTGAACCCGGATAGGCGTAAAAATATCCGCATTCATACCTTACCCGGTAACTATGTATTTGATGCCCGGCGCATTCATGAATGTGGAATGGACAGCATAAGTTTACCGGAGGATTCCCGTTTTGTGAACCGTCCGGTACCATTCATTGAGCAATATAAGTATGAAGTGTTTGGAGTCGTTGCCATCATCACGTCCTTGTTTGTATGCCTTCTTGTGGCACTCTTTTATATCCGCCGCATAAGAAAATTAAAATTTTATTTAGAGAGACAAGGGGAAGAACTACGGGGAGCAAAGGAGAAGGCTGAGGAATCTGATAAACTGAAATCCGCATTTCTTGCCAATATGAGCCATGAGATACGGACACCACTAAATGCCATTGTCGGCTTTTCGGATATATTGGCTAATGCAGGGGACGGTGCTACTGACGAGGAAAAAAGCCAATATAACGATATCATTCAAAATAACTCCCAGTTATTGCTTCATCTGATAAATGACATATTAGATATTTCGCGTTTAGAGTCGGGTAAGACAAAGTTTGTGTTTGCTGATTGTGATGTGGTACAAATGTGTCATATTGTGCTTAGCACAGTAGAGCAGGCACGGCGTACCGAGGCTGAATACCGGTTTGAAAGTATGGTTGATTCACTTATTTTGAATACAGACGAACAACGGCTCAAGCAGGTGTTGATAAATCTGCTGACCAATGCAAGTAAGTTTACTCCTTCAGGTATCATATGTCTGTCCATTCAAATTAAAGAAGAAAGGAATGAAGTGGAATTTTCTGTAACTGATACCGGTTGTGGTATTCCTGTTGAAAAAGCAGAAAAGGTCTTTGCACGTTTTGAAAAGTTGAATGAACATGCCCAAGGGACAGGCTTAGGACTTTCTATCTGCAAGATAAATGTAGAGAACTTGGGTGGAAAAATATGGGTGGATACAAGTTATACAAACGGGGCGCGTTTTGTGTTTACACATCCACTTAAAACTGTTCCTCAAAAATAGCAATAGCAGAAGACCATCTTTATCACAAAGACAGCCTCCTTGGAGGTGGTTAACAAAGTGTTTCTGAGAAACTAATCAACATTGGATAGATTAGCATAATAGCGCGATATACATTCTTAACTTAGAAGAATATAAGAAATTAATTTAACTTTTCCACAAATGAAGCTGACGGTCTGAAGACTGGAACGTTGTGGGCAGGAATGATTATAGGCATATTTTCGGAAATATCTCTACCCACTTTTTGTGCACGATGTTTAATGATAAAACTTCCGAATCCACGCAAATATATTTCATGTCCTTCATTTAGTGATTTTTTTATGGATTTCATCATTGCTTCCACAACTTGTGATACAACTTCTTTATCGAGGCCGGTTTTCTGTACTATTTCTTTTATGATATCCGATTTTGTCATGGCTTTTTATATTAATAGTTAATAAACAAATATAGTGGTAAATCCTTCAAAAGAAAAGATCTAATGGTATGCGCTTATTACGTCACTATTGTAATTCATCATTCACTTTTGGGGACTTCTGAAATTTTGCGGATATAAATATCCCGTTGCGGGAAAGGTATCTCAACATGATTTTCATTCAGCGTATTATAGATTACTTCATTTACCCGACTGACAAATCCGACCTTTTCCTCTACCAACACCCAAAAAGTGACTAAAAGATTGACGCTATTGTCTCCGAAGTCACTGATTACAACCTTGACACCTTGTTGGGTGCTGACAATCTGCTTTCCATCTGCATTTACACCCATTAACGGCTCTATGGCAGAGACAATTATACGTCGTACTTCTTCCACATGAGTGCCATAAGCCACTCCGACAGGTACTTTTACCAGCTCATAACTGTGATTGCGGGTGAGATTCTTGAAATTTTTGTTGAATAGTGAAGCATTCAGAAAAGCAATGATACTACCATCCCAAGTGACTACTTGCGTGCTTTGGTAGGTGATGCTTTCTACCTTGCCAAGAATACCGTCACACTCGATATAGTCACCCACCCGGACACGTCCGGTCATGAGTGAGATGCCATAGAAGAAGTTCTCCAATAAATCCTTCATGGCGAAACCCAAACCCGTTGCCAAACCTGCCGTAACTAACGATATCCCACTCTTGGGCACTTGCAGAAGCACCAATGCGAAAATAAAATATATACCCCATACGGAGATGGCAATTATATTACGTGCCAGTGTAGAGTTGTAACTCTGTTTCCTTATCCTTCTGCATTTGTAGGCTTTGTAGAAAGCGCTTGCCGCATAATTCAAGTAGCGGAAGAAAAACCAACAAGCGGTCACCAGACTGATTTTGAAGAGGGAGAGTTGGATGACTCCTTTCTGGTCCACAAAGTTGTAAAAGAATATTTTGCGGCAGATGGCTGTCATATCGAACACATCCGCAGCCCAGTAGATACTTGCCAGAATGGACAGAACAGCCAGAATGGGCATTGCGGCACGGTTTATGAGGTCGTATAGCCATGTCTTGCGGATGAATTCACCTTTCCGCAGAGCCGATTGCCAGTGCAGCCGTCCCTTTTGGGCGGCAGCCTCACCATGAATGGCGAGAATTTGCTTTACCATATAATGCGCCTCAAACATATTCATCAAATCATAGCAGCAAGTGATGGTCTGTATGGCAGCCAGCTGGAATATCCACCAGATCATAATCTGGACGGCCAGCAGTACATATCCGTACCATGAGACCAGGCTGGCGGCAATCATTACTGCAAGGGAGATGCCGGCATACGCCACGTCACTGCCTGGCAGCTTGACTTTGCGTCGTTTCAATACCCGATATTGCCAGAAGGTAAACAGCAGCAGTATCGGGGGATAAATTAGATTGACCACATTATTGGGTATCAGTACAATGCGGAAAATTATCACCAAAAATGCCATCCAAAGGAAAGGCACATAGACCTGCAAACCTCCTTTGAGCTGCCTGGCTTTGAAACGAATAAACAGGGACAACAGAATGGCCGCCAACAGCCACGCGAAATTTATCAGGAGTCCGCAGGCCATCAGGACGAAGTTCTGCTTTACCGAAGCCCTTGCTATCATGACGGATATGGCAAATATTGCCACACCAACCGTCAACATCAGCAAAGGGCGTTTTGCCTTGAACGTTTCTGTGGAACGCAGACGTCTGGGCAACAACCAACGCAATATGATGTTACTTAGCAAAGTGGCTACAAGGATATAAAATAAGGTAAAGATACTGACACTGAGCACAATGGGGCCACGCCATTCGGAAGTGGCGGAACCGTTTTGTTTCAGCGGTAGGTATTTGTCACTCACATCTTTCTTTGCCAACAGATAATTCATGCGGATTTTGCGGAGCATGGAGAGGTAGTTGTCGCCACCGTTCACGAAAATATTCTGTTGTAAGGTACCGTAGCACGTCATGGCATAATCGTTCAACTCTTTCAGTTTCCGGGACACCCGCTCGTAATGTTCGCTGTCTTTCAACACGGCATTTTGCAGGTGGATGAGGTTGTCACGAATCGTTCTGGCATAAGTCAGGCACAGTTCGCGGTCTGCCTTTTGCCGGTCGTCCAGCAAGAAGGGGTGGATATCCTCTTTCTGTGCCAGAGCCTGTTGTCGCAGACTGTCGGGAATAGCCAGCAGCAAACTGTCCACGGCATGCTCCGGACGGGGTGGTAACTTGGTCTGTCCGATGGCGGGAGGCAATTCCTCCAACGATTTTATCAGTCCGTTGTAACGTATCACTTCCTCTGTTATCCGTCTTTTTATCTTGTCGTATGGCAGATTGGTAGCACGCAATTTTTTATACTGCTCCGTGGCTTCCTGGCAGGCGTATGCGAGGTCGAATGTGAAGTCTGTCTTTTGTGAGTAGAGCATTAAAGCTATTTGGTCGCTCCGTTGCATGAACTGTATCAATTGGGCATGTTGTGTCTGGTTCATCTGTTCGTACCGCAATATATTTATCTTTTGCTCTTCATAGGTGCGCTCCAGCTCACCTTTCAGTACTCTCAAGGTTTGGGCAAGGTCCTTCTCTTTCAATACGGCTTGCATGGGCAGTATTATCCAAAGAAAGAAGAGTAATGAAATTCCTATTCTCTTCATGTTTTATGATAAATGTATAATCTTTATAATTATAGTAGTTTCTTATTTAAGCAATTACGAAGTTAGGGAATTATCCAGTTATAAGAAGTTTCGATTCGGGTAAAAAAAGTGTTTATTGGTGACGATAAACCTATTTTTATTTATTCAGACTTTGCCCTATGAAGAAGTAAAGGGACTTGAATGGAAGAGTGATTATGGTTTTTCACTCAGTTATGGCCGAACTTATTATTTGCATAAGTATCTGTTGTTTAATATGCTAAAATTCGGTTTGGCTCTTTCTATTTTACTTTTGGCGGTGCTATCGCTTATAAGGCTATCTCATTAGGAGTTGAAGGCAGGTGAGGAAGTGGCAATTATAAATTTCTTTCAGTAAGTGATGAGGAAGGTTTTGATGATAAAGGTGTGCTTGGAATTGACAGATATAACCGAAATATTCGTCAATTCCACGTTTGTCCGAGGTGGAAACGGAGCCCTCATATCCGGTCCATTTTCCGAACATACCCGTAGCATAGCCGTTGTCCTTCATTATTTCGGGCAGGATGACATAATCGATACTATAGGGATGCTGGCCGACGACAACATAATCCAGGTTGTTGCCATACATCATGGTAGGAGAATTTCGCCAATACTCTTTGTTGCCACGTATCTCACAGTGTCCGGTATGTTGCCCGGTCACGAATGACGCCCGTGAGGGAGCGCTTACCGGGCTGCCTGCGTAAGCTTGTGTGAAACGCATCCCCTCACGTGCCATCCGATCAATGTTGGGTGTCTGGATATGAGGCTGTCCGTAACAACCTAAGTCGCCATACCCCATGTCATTGCACATAATGAAGATGATATTGAGACGTAAGGCATTTCCTTTTGTGCATAGCCGTTCCATGTAGAGAACAGTAACGTACCAGTAACAGGTAATAAGATTTTTCCGGTCATAGTTTTTTTATTGATGGAACTATGACAAACGAAACAATGGGATTCCACCACGAGAAGGGCATTTTTTTATAAATGCCAGAGGTGGTTGTTCCACGGTCAGCACTCATTCCTGCTTTCAGCGCGTCGTACATCACTTTGCCCAGACTGACAAAATGAAGTCGCGGTAAGTGTAGCGTCCCCCAATATTTTGTACAACTCCATTAGCAATACTTTTTGCCTTCTCTTTAGTTGTTTCTATTTTTTATATTGCTTCGGCTTTTCAGAAGCTATTGACACTGTTTTTACCTTAATAAATATCTAATAAAGTAAGTGAATGACTAAATTTGCATGAAATTTTATTGTTTGTTTTGATATCGTTCATAGTTATTGGAGTAGAAATACAATGAATATCTCTGTGTATATTAGCAGTCGAAATTATATGAGAATATTAACCTTCAATATGTTCTTTATCGGCTTTCGTGTGACTGACCGCCGTCCCCCCCTTCAAGCAAAGCCGTTTTATGAAAACAAAAATAGTTTCTGTATTCAAGGAATGTCCTCCCTGAAACAGCTTGTCCTTTTTTACTTTAAAGTTGCTAAATCAACAAAACGTTTTCACCACTTTACTGTTTTCAATGAGAAATCAAAAAACATTAATTGTTATGACAAGTATTAAGGTGATATTACACAAGAGTTGGAAGCACAAAGAAGGAACCTATCCCGTTGTGCTTCAAATGATCCACAATAGGAAGAAGAAACTATTGTACACAGGACATCGGGTGACGGAAGAAGATTTCGACGCCGCTCTGCAAAAAGTTTCTCCCGGAGCAAACAGCGTTTTGTCCGCCCGCGCCATCCGCCTGATTAACCGTGACATCAAGCGCCAGGTAAACGAACTCTGGAAAAAAGTCAGGACCCTGGAAAGAAGAGGTGCCGGTTTTAGCGTGAAAGACTTCAGCAACAAGCCCGAACAGCCGGATAACATCTGTTTCTTGAAATATATGAGTGACCAGATTGACGACAAACGAAAATCGGGACATTACGGCATAGCCGAAGCATACCAATACACCCTGAATTCATTCAGCCTTTTTTTGAAGAAACAAACCTTTCCCGTTTCAGGCATCACTCCGCCACTGATCCGAATGTATACCGACTTTCTGGTGGAGCATCAGGCTTCGCCCAATACCATAGCCTACTATATGCGCAATCTCAAGACGATATACAACCGGATTATCGCCGATGGGGTCAGAATGGCTTGCGACTGTCCGTTCAAGTCTGTCCGGACCGGCATAGGACGTACGCCCAAACGGGCTATCAGCCGTGAAGAACTCTCCCGTATTGTCAATTTACGTTTCGATGCCAAGTCCGAGAGACACCTTGAGATAGCCCGCGACATCTTTATGTTCAGCTTTTATTGCCGTGGAATATCATTCGTCGACATCATACTGCTCAAGAAAAAGGACATTGTTTCGGACACCATCACCTATTCCCGGCAAAAAGGGAAACAGCCCGTCCGCGTCAGCATAACTACCCAGATGCAGGAACTGATGGACAAATACACCTGCGATACCGAATACCTCTTTCCCATTCTGAATCCTTTGTCACCGCAGCCTCTCTACAAGCAATACAAGCTGGCACTGAAAAGGATAAATTATGGCCTGAAATCCGTAGGAAAACGTGCCGGAGTGAAATATCCGCTGACAACCTATATGGCCCGCCATTCCTGGGCCACCCTGGCCAAAAGCCTCGGAATCCCCGTTTCTTTTATCAGTGAGGGCTTGGGGCACACTTCCGAAAGGACCACACTGATTTATCTGAAGGAAATTGACAGCAGCACACTGGATAAGATAAATGAAGCGGTTTCACAGTTGACGGAATATAAAGTCATCACAAAGAAACACACCATAGACATGTAACTGCAAATAAATAAGGCAACTATCTCTACTATAGATTAGAAAACTTTGCCTATATTTGCACTCATTATTTATATTTTAATTCCCTCTCTATTATGTAATAGAGGGCGATGGAGACAAAATACGAGTTTTATGATTTCCGGGGTGCAAAGTAACACATTGTTTTTCAAACTGTTTGCATCAAAGTTTCCGATTTTGATAAATAAACTGTCCGAATAGTACCGGTTTCACATTTTACTTTCTGTATTCGCCTTTGTTTCTGTAAATGCTCCCTTATTCTTTTCAGCTTTTCCTATGAGTGCGGAGGGGGTACACCCAAAATTGCGCTTGCAAAATGTCTGGAACTGTGAGAGTGAATCAAAATCAAAAATTCTCATCAAATCTTTAACAGTCATGCCCGGTTCCGCAGCCACATAAACAATTTGCTCCAGTTTTCTTTCCATAAGCCATTGCTTGGCCGATATGCCGAAAACCTCGGTAAATTTTGTATAAAACGTACTTTTCCCCATATTGGACAAACTGATCAACTCCTTGGCTGATTTTACTTTCTGGTAGTTCTCAAGAATCAGCCGCTTAAAGTCGGGCACAGATGTGAGCATGGGATAAAAGAAACGGGCCAGCTCTTCCTTGGTATAGAAAAAGCGGAGATTGAAGAACAGCTCCTGATACTTGATTTCATTAAGATGTGCACACTTTGCTTTTTTAGAGAGATAAAAAAGCATCAGCTGGCAAAACATGTCAAGCGGGGGCCTCAAGGGAAGCGGATCAAGATTGTAATTAATGCCGGCAGAAAGTAGGGTCAGTTCCTTGAAATATAATTTCTCACATACGGAAGACAGTTTATCAAAAGTCAGCAGGAGCAGTCTTGAATCTTCCAGATATTCACAAAGCATAATGGAAGAACGGTCTAACAATACCATCTCCTCCTGATTGATTACACGTTTTCCAAAACGATAACTGGTCAGTTCCATACGTCCCTGCAACAAAATTATCAAATAATTTGCAGTAGCCTCTATTCTCTTTTTCTCGCCCCGCTTCGCTTCCAGACAAGAGAAGTTCGCATTGGCTGTCTTATTATAGTTTCCACACATCAGATGTTCTTCCTGATACAGCAGATTCGTGTCCTTTATTTGTTGCATTCTATAAAGCGTACTTTAATTGTTTCACAAATGTTTCATTTTTATGTATTTCCAGCTCACGGTTTGATAAGGTTTCCAGTAACAATTAGTGTTTCTCAAATGAACCGGATGTATAACCAATTTCAAATCCGTATCGTTTGTTCGTTTATATATCACTGATAATCAAATCAATAAAAGCCTAAATGCTATATATCCCTCTCTATTACATAATAGAGGGTGAGATGGAAGGCAAATAACAGAGTAAAGATTTTCTTGTTGAAACGTCAAAAACAATAAACAAACAAAAATAGAATAAACTTTTAAGTATAGAGAGAATGAAGAATCTGTTAGTATCATTGATGTTGGCTTTTGTCTGTGCAGGCGCGTCCGCACAACAGACTGCAATCAAGACCAATCTTCTTTATGACGCCACACGCTCCGTCAATTTAGGGCTGGAAGTAGGACTCGCCACACACTGGACATTCGACCTTTCCGCCAACTACAATCCATGGAGCTACTCCAACCACCGCAAGCTAAAACATCTGCTCGTACAGCCGGAAGCACGCTATTGGTTCTGCGAACAGTTCAACGGACATTTCATCGGTATGCACGCCCATTGGGCCAAGTTCAACGTAGGAGGCCTGAAAATGCCCTTCGGCCTATGGGAGGAACTGCGCAACCGCCGCTATGAAGGCGACCTTTACGGCTTCGGCTTCACCTACGGTTACCAATGGATGCTGAACCGCCACTGGAACATCGAAGCCGCCATAGGTTTGGGGTATGCACATATCATCTATGACCGTTACCCGTGTGCCGATTGTGGCACCAGGCAGAAAGGCGGACACAAAAATTACCTGGGACCCACCAAGGCCGCTCTCAGTCTGGTCTATCTGTTCTGAACGGGCAGATAATACACCTTATTTATTATAGCAATATATCTCTAACATAATTATCCAAACAGAGAATGAAAACAAACAAGATATTCTATAGCATACTGGTTCTGCTTGTGCTGTGTTGCGGTTGTCTGCACGCACAAGACTCCCTTACTCTGGTTCGGGGAACCGTCAAAGCGAAAAACCTGAAGATCCGGAAAGGGATGGGTAAACTGGAAGTAAGCATGGACTTATCCCTCGACAGCCTGAAACTGGCTTCCAACCGTTTTATCAAACTGACACCGGTGGTGACTGACGACAAGAACAGCAGAACGCTTACCCCCATCATCATAGCCGGACGGAAGCAAAACATCATGTACCAGCGTGTACGTGGAAAAGAGTATGAAAAAGAAGGAACGGCTCCGGTAGTAATACGCCGTAAAAACAAAACAGTCCAGACTGTATCTTATCGGGACACTGTGAGTTATGCCCAATGGATGAAAGAAGCCGAACTGAAGATGGCTGAAGACTTGTGCGGTTGTGGAGGTGACCCTTTGTCACAAGAAACCACCCCTCTGGAAGCGTGGAATTTCGAAGTGCCCGTTTACAATGAACAGCCTGCCATGTCCTTTGTCATCCCGAAAGCCGAAGTTGTGAAAGTACGTATGGAAACGGGAAGCGCCTTCCTCGATTTCCCGGTAAACCAGACCGTCATCTATCCGGATTACCGCCGCAACGATTCGGAGCTTGCCAAAATACGCGCGACGATAGATTTGGTGAAAAACGATCCAAACACCCGCATCACCCACATCGGCATCCATGGTTACGCGTCACCCGAAGGCAGCTACCAGAACAATGTACGGTTGGCACAAGGACGCGCGGAAGCTTTGAAAGAGTATGTGCGCAAGCAATATCATTTTGCCGATTCACTGTTTGATGTCCGGTCCACTCCCGAAGACTGGGAAGGCCTGCGCCGCTATGTGGCGCAAAGCGACATGGAGTATAAGGAGGAGCTGCTCGCCATCATCGACGGTCCGCTGGAACCAGATCCCAAGAACTGGAAATTACAGACTGTTGACAGCAAGAAGCCCTACGAATTCCTGCTGAAGAATGTATATCCCGCTTTGCGTCACTCCGACTACACAGTACAATATACAGTACGCAAATTCAGTGTGGAAGAGGCCAAGCAACAGTTGAAGACCCGCCCGCAATTGCTCAGTCTGGAAGAGATGTTCGCCATCGCCCAGACCTATGAACCCGGTAGCCCGGAATTTAAAGAAGTGTTCGACATAGCTGTCCACGTCTTCCCCGATGATGAAACCGCCAACCTTAATGCCGCCTGCATCTATTTGGAAGAAGGCAATCTGGAGCGGGCTGAAAAATATCTGCTCAAAGCCGGCAACAGTCCCGAGGCTGTACACGCACAAGGCGTACTTGCCATGTTGAAGGGAGACTACAGCCGTGCCATTCCTCTGCTGGAACAAGCCGGACAAGCAGGAGTGGTACAGGCGCAAGAAAATCTGAAACAGATAGAAATGAAACAAAAGAATATACAGCAAAGAAAAGAACTTGAAGAATATTAAACTTTCGATAATTGAGAACTAATTAAATTAATGGTATTAAGATGAAACTAAAGAATTATGTATTTGCAGCACTGGCATTAAGTATAATGTCCGGCTGTAGTGAGGATGAGATTACCGGTAATGGGACGGACGGTAACCAAACTGAGGCGAATAATAAAGCGTATATCTCGGTGAAAATTAATTTGCCGACAGGGACTTCTACAACGAGAGCAGGACTTGAGGAAAAATTTGATAATGGTATAGAAGACGAATGGAAAGTGAAAGATGTTACTTTGCTGTTTTTTGCCAAAGGAAATGCTACGACGGAAGAAGATTATATTCTCAGAAATATCGCTTCCACTTTGGATAATATTAATACGGTGGAAAATGGATTGACGATGCCCGAGTGGCCGAAAACCCCAAATCCTGATGGCAGTTCAATAACCATAACTTCTGCGCAAACAGAAGTTATAGGAGTAGCAGAAGATGTTTGTGCAGTAGCCGCTTTAATCAATATCTCTTCTGAAATAAAAATCGCAAGAGAGGATTTACAGATCGGAAAAACATTTAAGGATATTAATTCCGCTTTAGCACTTAATATAACAGACGTTGCAAACCCTTCTTATGGCTTTATAATGACCAGCAGCCCAATCTTAACCTCCGGAGAAGCTTTCAATTTAGCGAAATGTCAACCACAAAGGACCCAAGAAGCTGCCAAGTTAACAGAAAATATTGCGAAGGTAAAGGTAGAAAGAATCGTATCAAAAGTAACACTGCTTGAGTCAAAAGCAGTAGAAGGTTCAGATTATATCAAGGCGATAGAAGAGTTACCAAAAGAGACTTATAACGGTGGATGGTACAAAGTTGGCGATGCAAGTAGCTACTATATGGCTTACAAAATTGGAGAAGGAACGCATCAGGGTGATATTATTTCCATTGAGGGATGGACTTTAGATGTCACCAATAAGACAGCTTTCCCTTTCCGCAAAGTAGATGTTGCAACTTGGGTCAGTGAGTATCCGACAGTCTGGGAACTGATTAAAACTAACGAACGCATGTATTTTGCCATTGACCCGAATTATAATGGTTCCAAACCTGACGGTTCAGCATATACTATAGAGGATTTCAACGTAATCTCCACCACAGATGCCTTCCAAAGCGTGGGAAAAGCTCAATATTGCTTGGAAAACACCTTTGACATAAACAACCAGCTAAAGAATCAAACCACCCGTTTGGTTATTAAGGCAAAATATCGTCCTGTCCAAAATGAGACTAACTCTTCGGATGAAGACGGTACTTGGTACACCTTAAATCAAGCAACTGCTCACTACAGTGAGAAAAATCTTAAAAAAGAAATCATTAACATAGGCATAAGAGAGGGTATTTTAGAAAGCACTGTAGCCACCAATATCACTTTAAAACATGAAGGAACAAAAACCGAGGTTGGCAGTCTTGTTACACCAGAAGGCGCGTTGGACGGAAACAAGCTCAATGAATTGAACGCTAATCTAAAGATTAAACGCTATCAAGAAGGCATTTGTTATTATCCGGTTCGTATCCGTCATTTTACCGATAACGAACTTTATGGCGGTTCATGGGTCCCTTCAATACCTTACACCGCAAATGATTTAGGTCGTTATGGCGTGGTGCGCAACACCAGCTATCAAGTTCTGATTAATAAAATCGCCAAACCGGGTACTCCGGATATTCCGGATACTCCGGAGGAACCAGATGATGACCAAGAGTCTTATATCACTTGTGATATCGAGATTTTGGCATGGGCTGTACGTCCGGTACAAGAAGAAGAGTTATAAAATAAATACAGTTAGAATAATCCCCAAGAGGTATGCCTGAAAAAGGTTACCTGCCGTTTTCGGGCTACCTCTTCCTTTTATAAAACAAGTTTAAAATAACAATATGAGAATGTTCAAAAGTATATTTCTGTTTTGCTGGGTAGGTCTGCTTTGTGGTGCCTGCTCGCATGATTCCGTTGTGGAAACCGATGGCAAGGACTCCGGTGTGACAGGCAATACTTTGATTACCATTTACTTCAACCTTCCCGAAAATATAACGTCGGGAACTCGTGCAACCTCAAACAACACGTACACCCGTACCGAAGGAAACGACAATGATTATCAGCATCAAGGCACAGTAACCGAAAATACCGTATCTTCTGTCAATCTCATATTGATGGAAGCAACCCAAAATGGAAACAACTACACTTACAACAAAGTTGTTGCAGTTGTAAAAGGAATAATTCCATCTAAAGTCGCCGGAAGCGATTCGCAATACAGCTTCACAACACAAGTGTCTCTGCCTGCCGGAGACTACAGAATATTCCTGATAGCCAATCCTGACAACAGCACTGATGAAATGAGCCAGTTATCTGCCGACAACACAGCCATGACATTCAACAATTTCAAGGATATAAAACGCAATAGCACTGCCCTTGACCAATTAGAAAAACAACTCTATGCTCCCTATCATTTCTTGATGACCAATAAATATGCCTCCAACGCAAGCGACATTGTAACATGTAAACCGGGGGGAAGCACATCTGTAACCATAGATATGCAACGTGCCGCCGCCCGTATCGACTATATATACAATGAAACAGATGAAGAGACTAAAAAGAATATTTTTACTACGAATGTAGCCCCCTATAATAAACAGACCGAGAAAGTCAGCATAAAACTGACCAGTGCGGCTTTATTCAATATTTCCAAAAGTTTCTATTACTTCAAGCATATTTCCGCCGATGAGACTGCGGACAATGCCACGATAGACGCCTCTGCTACGGAAGGTAACTTTGTGATAGATACAGACTGGAGCAATAAAGAGGAAAACTTTGCTCAATTAACGACAGAGATTAACGAAGGCGATTTCCCGAACAAGGAGTTGTTTGCTTTTGACGCAAATAATTACATTGTTTATGCAGATGTCAGCTACAAAGGCACGCAACTCTTTTACACCTCCGAAAATACGGTTCCTACCAACGCACAACTGAAAGGAACATGTACCGGCGTATTACTGAAAGGAGAATTCGGCATTGACGAAAGCAACCAAGACATATTGGATGGCAGCACTGACATCCTGGTACACAACCACATCATCTATCCTGCTAACGCAGGAGCTTTGATTGAGCTGAATAAAGCCCTTAACGCTGAATATGGGAAAAAAATAACTATTACTCAAGACACCGATGCCGCTACCTTGAAAACCTATAATGTGCAGCGATTTACGCGAGGGGACGTTACTAAACCTTTCGTGACCTACTATCCGGTTTTCATGCGTCATCGGAACAATAAAGACAATAACGTTGCCGGCCCGATGGAGTTTTCCGTTGTCCGCAACACGATATACCGTTTCCGGGTAAAAAGCATATCCGGCTTAGGTCCGGACATCGACCCGGAAGATCCTGTAGAAGAACCGGCACAGATAGACATAGAAGTAAGCGTAGCCAACTGGGTGGACCGGGAAATTGAATTTGATATTTAACAGAGAATCGAACAATATACAGATGAAATTGAATATGAAAAAGAAAAGCGTCTTGTGGATGACATATCTGGCAGGAATATTATCCGCATTGCTTCCTGCCTCCTGCGACACAATTACTGAAGACTTGCAACCATGTGAATACTACGTCAACTTCCGTTATGACTATAACATGAAGTTCGCCGATGCTTTTCCGGGTGAAAACAGCCAGGTCGAAAACATAACTTTGTTCATCTTTGATGCAAACGGTGTTTATATGGGCAAGCTGGAAAAGAATGGTCCTTTTGCCGAAGGCTACCTTATGCCGTTCACTCCCGGCGCCGGAACCTACAAACTGGTGGCATGGGCAGGCCTTTCCGCCTCCCTCGACAGTTATGAAGTGCCCGTTCTGGAAGAGGGCGTATCGAGAATAGAAGACCTGACCGTGAAGTTGAAGCGTGCCGCAGGCGGACTGATGGGCAACGAAGCCAACCACTTGTTCCACAGCCTGGCAGAAGAAGTGACATTCCCCGAAGGCGGACACCACACCCACGAAATGTCACTCGTGAAAGATACCAACAAGTTCCGCATCATCCTGCAAATGATGGGGCAGGATTTCCCCGCCGAACTGGATGATGTGAATATCAGCATCACGGACGAAAACGGCTTCCTCAATTACGACAATACCCTGCTGACGGACGAGACACTGACCTACCGCCCTTATGTGAAAAGCGATCACTACGTGAGCAACGGCAGCAACGGGCAAATCAAAGTGCTCGCCTTTGAGCTGAACACCTTGCGCCTGATGGCAACACGTCATCCCCACCTCACAATCAGCTACGCCAGTGGCGGAAGCACCGTGACCATAGCCGACATCGACCTGATAGAATACTTACTGCTGATGCGCATGGACGAATATTCTGACATGGGCAACCAGGAATATCTGGACCGGGAGGATGAGTTCCCCATGATATTCTTCCTCGCCGAAAATGCCAAGGGAGACTATGTGGCCGTAAGACTTGAAATCAACGCATGGGCAGTCCGCCTGACACAGAAAGAAGACTTATGATGAAACAAGGAGTATATTTATGTATAGCCGCCCTGTCATGTGCGCTCGTTTTCTTTTCCTGTTCGGACGAGGAAACGGCGGGGCAGGAGCCTGAAACCACCGGTTATGAACTAAGCTTCGACGTGGCTACACGTGCCGCGGAGGCGGGAACCGGTGAAGAAGTGCAGTTCCGCTCACTCTACATCTACGCTTTCGATGAAGAGGATGGCACGGCTGACTTTTCCAAGACTGATTTTCCTGAATCAAGTTATCCGGAAAACAAATGCACCATCCGGATGAACATTCAGAAGGAAGGTAAGAAACGGTTTTATGTCATTGCCAATCCGCCATTATATATTGCCAACCAGTTGACGGCAACCAGTAGTGAAGCCAATCTGCAAAGCCTTATGATTGCCATGCAAGGGATAGCATACAAAATGAGTGACTTACCTCAAAATGCTGACGGTGTGAGCGATACGGAAGGAGATACCGGATTCCCCATGGCAAACCGGATGACGGCCTATGCGCGTCTTACCGATGCTGCCAATCGGCGGATGACACTGCATACCAAACAAACAGACGGACTAATGATTACAACCCTTCCGGTAATCCGCTGTTTGGGCAAAATCAGCGTGAAAGCATACCTTGACAATGGTAATACTACACCCGTCAAAATCAACAGTCTGTCTATTTACCGTTTTGCCGGGGACGGTTACTTCCTGCCCGTTTGGAAGGAGGACATCGGGGACTGGAAATCAATGTCTTCCGGTTCCGCCTATGCCGAATGGAACAGCGATAAGAAACTGGATCTCACTGAAATGGGAAAGAAAGAAGAACTTCTCATCACCAATACGGTATCCGTACTGCCTGTCGCAGTGGAGGTAGATGCCACCAATAAGGAATCGGCCAACCCTGTCACTTCTTTTTATCTCTGCCAGAATTCCTATGGCGATGCTATAGACGTAAATGAACAAGAAGGCCTTGAAGACACCGAGGGCAACCGTGCAACCCGGTTGGTAGTCGGCTTGAGCGACGGACGCAGCAGCGAGAAGACTTTACCTTATCTGCGCCGCAACGACCATCTGACAATCTACTTGAAAGTCAGCGCCTATGCCATTAATTTTGATTTCAAAGTGTGGAATCTGGTGACGGTAACGCCGGATTGGAAGGAATAATAAGAAACGACAAAAATGAAAGGAACTATCATGAACAGAAGTAGCTATATATTTATCCTGCCGGTCATACTCCTGCTGTTGGGTGGATGCTCGCAGGAAGAACTTGTGTCCACCGGTGACAATAATATACCTGATGTGACAGTGGATAAAAACACAGTCACATTGTCCTTCCAGTTGGCGGGAAATGCGTCTGCTGACACACGTGCCGAACACTCCAATGAAGACATGATGAAGGAAGAGGGCAATGTGAAATCCCTTATTTATGCTATTTTTTATAAGAAAACGTGTAAGAAGAAAGATCATATAAATTTGTCCGCAAACAGTTATCAGACCGGAAATACCGGAAATAACCATATCTATACCTTGAGTAGTGGTCTGGAAATGGACTGGTTTGACGAAAATACGGAAATATTTGCAGTGGTCAACGCTCCGGAGGAGGTAAAAAGAGATTTATTTGCGGAAACACCAACTAGGCCCGACACACTCACTATCGGAAATACAATAATACAAGAGCTGGTAACAGATAGTATTGAAAGGAAAGCACGGAAAGAAGTGTATAATACAATTATTACGAATCAATTGCAAAACACTCTTGTTTATCCCAATAGAGATGGAAAAATATTTTATAAACCAGCAAAAACGACTAATTTTATATCTCATAAATACTCTTTGACTGATGAAACGAAGTTTTCCAACTACGACGAACTGGAAAACAAACGTCAGCAAACTACGAATGCGGAAACTCTTGCAATGTACGATGCTATTATAGAAGATTTGAGCTGTAGATTAGAACTATTTCAAAAAGATTCATATAGCAACAAGATTAATACTTATACAACACAAGAAAAGGGAAACCATCCAATAGCCGAGGACCTGATTCAAAAACCGGAAATTTTGCGCTATTTCCTTTGGCGGGAATATTCTTATACAGAAGACTTGAACCAAACCGCTTCCAACAGCCTAAACCGCTTGATCGATTCCCCCCTCATGAGCGGTTATCTGGCCCTTACGGACAACGTAGGTTCCGTTATCACCGTACCGGTAGAGCATGTGTACAGCCGTATCTGGTTCCAATTCAATTTTACCGGAGATATAAATGCATTAAAGAGTGATGCCCGATATATTGACCTTACCAGCATTAAGGTAGAGGGATTGACTAATAAGACCCTACTGTTCAATGTCGATGGGGTAAATTTGGAAAGTGAAGATACATTTGCAAAAATTACAAGCGATAATAAAACTCAATCTCCCTTCTTCGGCAAGCTTGCTGCCTCTGGTCAACAGCATAATGGAACCGACGGGATAAAACTCCGTTATTATCCTGAACAACCGGACTACAATACCATTTGTCGCTATCCATTAAAGAGTAACAGTGCTACGGAGTTTGATACGAACAACGCCCGGCGCTATTACATCTATTCTTTCCAGCGCAGCGGGAATAAACTGGAGGACAACCCCCTAATTACTCTGAACTACAGCTTTACCGAAAGAGAGGAGACAGAAATCACCCATAAGACTGCCACCGCCCGCCTTTATGATGAGACCCATAGCGGTGGCAAACGGCATCATGGTCTGTTGCGCAACTATACCTACGGCGTGAACTGTATGGTGAATGCCAATACCTTGGGACTTGAACTGCAAGTAACGGCGCACGACTGGTACACCCATAAAGTAACTGATATTCCAACATTTGAATAACCGGATTAACCATTAGAAGATATGAAACGATATACCCATCCTTTTTTGTTGATTCTATTTCTGCTCACACTGGTTGGCACTACCGCCTGCACAGACGAATGGGACAGATTGCAGGGGCAGAACCCCTTGATTGTGGAAGAAGGGCTGGAAGGTACCCTCTCCCTCACTATCGGCAGCTATGACTTCGAGAACAGAGTCACCGCACTCACACGCACCGACACCCCTGATGCGGAGGACGACGAACAGCATCTGCATTCCATTTACATCTTTGTCATCGACATGCAAGATGAAGCAGATGGAATAGCCAAATGTCCCATCATTGCACGCAAGTATATCTCGGATGTAACCGGTTTGCTGACGAGCGTCAAAGAAGGAAACAAGACCTGGAATGTCTTAAATATCAGCATGAAGGCCTTGAGTTGTCAGACAGCGGAGATATTCGCAGTCGCTAATCTCGGATATTCTGAAATGCAGCATATTGAAAATGATGCCGACTTATTGGCCTTATGCGACAAAGCGGAGAGTTTGGACGACCTTCAGAAACTGTCGGCAAAGCTATCCACCGAGAATGGTTCCGTAAACGTGGAACGCATGCAGGGACATCACCTGATGAGTGGCTTTTATGCCGATTTTTCGAATGAAGAGAATATCAACTATCTGAAGGCCGATAAAATGCGCATAACTCTGAAGGAGGATAATGGGAAGCTCAGCATCTATGACTCTGAGAAGGGAAGCCGGAAATTCCGGGCTTTAGGTGATGAAAGTGGAGATTATTTTCCCGGAGCCATCATCCTGCACCGTCTCGACTCGAAAGTAACTTTCAATATTAAACCTACCGGTGCATTGGCTGAAACTCCGGGCGCTTATTTCCGGCTTACCTCGTGGCAGGTAAAAAATGCGTCCGTCGAAGAAAATGTGCATTGGTATAATTCCGGTGAAGCTCATTCTCATGTGACCGAAGACAGCAAAGTATTCCAACGTGACATTTCAGAAACGGATGATGCCGGATGGACATTCTCGTTCTACCAGTTTGAAAACTGTGCCGTACGGTCTGATGACACGGAGAAAGGTTATTTGTTTATCACTGCGGAGGAGATTGCAAAACAATATAATATGGAATATAGCAGGAGCGATGTTACGGAAGAGACGGTGAAAACAGCCTTTTCCAGATATCCGAACGACTATTCTCTGTTTGCTTACACTTTGCGTGAACTACAGGAAAAAGAAGATTATAAATCTGATAGCAATGATCAGACTGTTACAGTGACGAACGGTGACTTTAAGTATGCTCCCAAAACTGCCACTTATGTGGAGTTGAAAGGGGAATACTATAACCCGAAAGAACCGGTAAGGCGAAGCCCTGACGATGAACGCAACAAGCAATATCCGGACAAATCCCTTGCAGATTATCCGTATTGGAGTGTGGCTAATGAGCCTGTGCAGACATTGGAAGAAGCAGCTAAACGTACCCGCACCGCCAATGTTACCTATAAAATCCATCTGGGTTACGTCGGCGGAGGCAATCAAAAACGCACTACGGATGCAGTCCCCGCTTCGGTTAGTTCCATTAACGATTTCCTAAGCAAGGTCAATGACTACAATATTTTACGCAATCATCACTATATCTATGAGATACAGATTTCCGGTGTAAACAACATCAAGGTGGAAGCGACCCGCGAAGACGGAGGAAACATCTATGAACAGGAAAAACAGACTGGTGCCGAAGGTACTGTGGTGGAATCACAACATCTCTTCAAGCTTGACGCACACTATGAAACCCGTAACCTGACCTTCGACTTCCAACGGATGTCTCAGGATGCCACCGGATATGGTTTCGAACTTTCTACTCCTTACCAACAGTTCAGAGCCATGTTGGAAAAGAAATCCGATGGAACCTACGGACTGTTCCGTGAAGGCACCCGCACTGAAATTTCAGGCATACAGGGGCTTGACCTCGACTGGATTCATTTTGCATGGCACGGAACAGAGGATACCCCCCATCGTTCGTTGATAACCCCCGACACCGGTAACGGGATTTCATATAGCAAAACTTATGGAGGATATACAAGCCAGCAAACGTATAACGAACATAACACGGTTCTTACTCATGACAAAGATGCTGATCATCCTTATTTTCTGATGAATTGTGATGAGTTTGTCCGGCATGTATGGAAGTACTACCAAGAGTGGATAGCAGCCGGAAAACCGACGGAAAGCGGGCAGAGTACCATGACCTACACCATCTTTGTGGATGAGTTCTATTATGACAATAATCCCACGAATGGTGCGAATGTCGATTGGATGAGTTTTTGCAATCAGTCGCCCCGTACTGTTCAGTTCTTTATGGAAGAACAAAAAATAAGCGCTGACCAGAACAGTGTTTATACGGATGCACACATCGTCATCACCCAGCAATCCATCCAGACACCCTATGCCACCTCCACAGCCAGAGGACAGAACATTGCGGATGTGGCGTTCGGTATCGAGCATCTGGATGAGTTCCAGGCTAAATACAGCAGAGATAACGATGTAAATGAGCACTATTTAGGCACTTCTTCGAACAGAGAGAACGGGCTTTATAATGCTGCACTTTGGTATTATAATAATAAGGATGATGCTTCCAAGGTTATCAGATGGGAAGAAGCGGAAAAATATTTCAATGATAAAAAGCGGGAATACACAACTGTCGATGCCGATTATGCTCCAGCCCCTTCAAGCGGCGGAGAGGAACGCAGCAACCGGCGCGGTGGATGGGCAATCTATAGCCGCAATCGCGACCTGAACCGTGACGGAATTCTTGACCTTGATGAAATCCGCTGGTTCGTTCCCGCACTCGACCAATACCTTATTTGTTTCCTTGGCGGACGTCCTGCTTTTGAAAACCCGATTTTCGAGTCTTCAAGAGCGATACGGACTGAACAAGTAAATGGAGCCTTCAAGAAAACACCTCTTCAACATTATCTCACCAGTACAACCGGAGGGCAGCGTGTTTACTGGGCGGAAGAAGGCTGTTCAATGTCCAGCTATAACGAGCATGCCTCTGCAAAAGGATGTTACGGCATCCGTATGGCACGTATGCTTCGCCGCAACAGTCAGAATGACCACGGGTCGGCTTTTGGAACAGGCCAACCGGACGAAAACGTCTTGAAGCAAGACCCCGTCTTCATCGTCACCAGAAACCGTAACGGACAGGCTATAAGCAATAAGTCTGCTGAACTGGTGGATGGTGAAAACTATTACATCACACTGGACAAACTGAATACAGATGCCTTCCGTGACTATGTCGCTTCGGGCGAACTGGCACAGCACGACCATGAACAAAAAAACAACTGGCTGTACCGGGAATATAAAATAGCGAAGAATAAGATAGGATATACCTCATGGACAAACAAGGAGGATTATGACCGTACCTGGAAGGTGGATGGAACTCCTCGCACATGGTGGCAATTGAACGGCGTATGGACAGACTCTGAACATGGCTATGATGAGAGAAATGAGTATTACTATAGAGATGCCACTACCAGTATTGCTTATAACTATACGGAAAATTCAAATGGGGATGATCTCCACCGGTGGCGGATACCCAACTTGCGTGAAGCAGCTATCATGAACATGGCATTTGGTAGCAAATGGTTCGGTGGTTCTTATTGTACGCGAACCAGATCAGCCAATCTGGGTCCTAACTACTACAGCGGAACCCGTATTCCTTATTTCTCCGTAAAAGCCGATCAGATTGTCCGGATAGGACAAGAAAGTGATGCCAAGCAGTACGTCCGCCCTGTCCACGATGTCCGTTAAATGATGAACAAACCATAAAAAGCCCAACAACGATATGTCCGAGAAGAAGCAACTGGAGCGTAAAGAGATTGAAGCAATCTTGGAAAGCATAAACCATGAGATTCGCACTCCCCTTAATGCGATTACGGGGTTCTCGAACATCATCGCCGAATCCGCAGAATCAGCGGAGGGAAAGAAATATGCCGCCATCATCCGGGCAAACAATGAACGGTTGCTCCAGATGGTGGAAGCCATGATGGGGTTGACCAAATTGATGACCGGGACATTGGACTTTACCAAAAGCGGGACGGATTTGAATCTTCTGCTGGAGAAGCTTGCAACCATTATGTGTGCGTTGGACCCCGACGGGAAATACAAGATCCGTCTCAGCCCTGCTTTGAAGAAATGTCCTGTTTTGGTCGCCTTCGAACGTTTGACGCAGGTTTTGAAACTGTATATCTATTACATCAGAAGGTATATAGACAAAGGCGAACTTGAAATGGGTTATGAACGCCCAGACGCAGGTATGGTGAAATTGTTCGTCCGCACCGTCCAACCCTCCTTCCCGCAGGATAAATCAGTGATGGAAGGCTTCAACCAACCGGACAACAAAAAGACAAATCAAGGGCTGGACCTGCAACTGTGCCGCCTTATAGCCAGACAGATGCAAGGGAAAGTGGGTATCTCACTCAACAACCAGGAACAAATAGAAATATGGATTAAAATACCCGTTTTAATTGAATAGAGGTTGTCAAAACGTTGGTACAACCTCCCCAAACAATGTCTCTGTCATCCGGATGCGCAATTATGAAGATTCCATGAAGTGGCTGGACGATGCTTCCAAACTTCGTATGCTGCTATTCATTGTCATTTTTTAAGTTGGGTTGGGGCTGTTTTTTACATAAACTCATTTCTTAGAAACAATCGGTACTATTTTTACCCCAATAAGTATCCGCTAATATAAGCTAATCGCTAACTTTATACAAAATTTTGTTATTAATCTTACTGTAATCTATGAATAATGGAATAAAGGCACCAAGAATACTTTTTATATTATTGGACAAAAACAAAATCAGCAAACAAAATATCCTTAATCCTATATGAAAAATATTATATGTTTCTTCGGACTGTTATTCCCCCTGTTCTGCTACGCTCAGATTTATAAGTATATCGGAGTGGAAGACGGTTTGAGCCACCGACGAGTATATGCTATAAACAAAGATTCCAAAGGGTATATGTGGTTCCTCACCCATAGCGGCATAGATCGTTATGACGGGAAAAATATCCAAACCTATCATCTGATGGACGGAGACGAAAAATTGACTTCACTGATTAATCTTAATTGGCTGCATCTGGATAATAAAGGCCGGTTGTGGGAAACCGGGCACAAAGGACATGTATTTTGCTATGATGTAAAAAGCGACAGTTTCCGCCTGCTGTATAAGGTTCCTGAAAGCAATACTACTATGCCCGTACTTATCACCCATAGTTTTATTGATTCGAATGAAATTATATGGCTATGCAATGACCGCCATATTTATTTGTATGACACTAACTCCCGGAAAGTGGAAAGACTTGAAAACGACCTGAATGAAAGCATCAAGGGAGTGATACAGATAGCCTCCGACCGTTATTTTATAGGTACGGAAAAGGGAGTGCATCATGCCAGACTGAGAAACGGGGAATTGACCCTACTCCCCTGCGACAAACTCGATAATCTGAATATAGAGGTCAATACAATGTATTTTGATCAAGCTTTACGCAAACTGTTCATAGGAACTTTCCAACAAGGAGTCTATGTCTATGACATGAATACGAAAACCATTTTGAGGGGAGCTCCGGGAATGGAAGAAATAAGCATCCTCCGTATATGTCCTTTTGAAGAGAACTCCGTATTATTGGCTACGGAAGGTGCAGGCGTTTTCCGTATGAATACGACCACTTGTGAGGCCCTCCCGTTTATTGTGTCCAGCCGGAAAGATTATACCGGTCTGAATAGTAATACCGTTCCCGACATTTACATTGACAGTGAAAAACGTATCTGGATGGCCGATTACCCCTATGGCGTTACTTTATGTGACCGCCGCTACAGCAATTATAACTGGACACATACTTTGGAGGGCAATCCTTTGGTGAACAATAAAATAAACGTCATTATGGAGGACACTGAAGAAGACCTGTGGTATGGAACCGGAGATGGAATCAGTTTATATTCCCAGCGTACGGGAAAATGGCACACTTTTCTTTCACCGGAAACAGATGCGGCTTATAAGAAGGACCAGATTTTTATAACCTTATGTGAAGTAAAACCGGGTATCGTCTGGGCAGCGGGATATGGTTCGGATATTCTCCAGATAAACAAACATAATCGGTCTGTGAAGTTGCTGGATATATCAGAAATGGAACCGGAGAAAACGCGTCCGGAAAAATATATTTGTCAGCTCACCAAAGACTCACAAGGCAATGTCTGGTCGGGCGGGTATTACAATCTGAAATGTTTTGACAGCACATTACAAAATGTCAGGCTATATCATGGGCTGTATTTTATCACTGCCCTGGTAGAAAAAGACGCACAATATATGTGGGTAGGTACTGCTGTTGGTGTTTTCTTGCTGGACAAGGCTACCGGAGAATTTGAAAAACTTGAATTGCCAATGAAAGCTACCTATATCAACGCGTTGAGTCAGGATGCGGATGGTAAGTTGTACATCGCCACCAATGGTTCCGGGCTGTTGGTTTATGACAGTAAAGAGCAAAAATTCCATCACTATGTTGCAACCAACAGCTCTTTGATATCAAATAATATCTACAGTGTATTGTTCACTATGGACAGCATCGCAATAATGAGTACGGAAAAAGGGCTGAGTGCTTTTATCCCTTCAACACAGATGTTTCATAACTGGACAAAAGACCAAGGACTCATGCCCAGCAACTTCAACCCCCAAGCTGGTGTTATCAGACGGAACGGGAATATGGTTTTCGGCAGTTCGAACGGAGCGGTGGAGTTCAATCGTAAAATTAATATTCCGGAACGGAAGACCTCCCGCATGGTATTCCACGATTTCAAAATTCTTTATCAGGATGTGACTCCCTCTATGGAAGACTCTCCGCTCACCAATGATATAGACAGTATAAAGGCTTTAAAGTTAAAAAGCTCCCAGAACACCTTCTCACTGGGTATATCCTCCATTAACTATGATTATCCCTCCAATATTCTTTATTCATGGAGGTTGGAAGGCTTTTATGATGAGTGGAGCCAACCTGACCGCCAGAATATTATAAGCTTTACCAATCTTGGTTCCGGTGATTATAAATTGCGTGTCCGGGCCATTTCAAACGAGGACAACGGATTGATACTTGAAGAACGTTCCATAGATATTACGATAGAAAAGCCAATATGGCTGAGCTGGTGGGCAATAGGAGCATATATACTATTGTTCCTTTTCGGATGTATGGTAGTCATACACCTTCTGTCTTTGAAAAAACAGCGTAAACTGTCCGAGGAAAAAGTACGTTTCTTCATCAATACGGCCCATGATTTACGGACTCCCATCACGCTTATCAAAGCACCGCTGGAAGATATCGAGTCCAAGGAACCATTGAGCCGGGAGGCGGAACTGAACCTGCAAACCGCACTGAGAAATACCAATTCGCTTTTCCGGATGACTACCAATCTCATCAATTTAGAAAGAATGGACAAGTACGCTTCCGAACTTTATGTGGCAGAATATGATTTGGATGCATTCATGACAGAGATCATTGAGGCTTTTCGTGCCTATGCGGCTGTAAAAGAAATTAAGTTGCAGTACAAACGGAAATTCACGGAACTGCATGTCTGGTTTGACCGGGATAAGATGGATTCCATCCTGAAAAATCTGATATCAAATGCCATCAAGTACACCCATGCAGGAGGAAGCGTCACTGTTTCGGTGAAAGAAGCCACCCAGTCATGGGCGGTGGAAGTAAGTGACACGGGCATTGGCATTCCGAAAAATGAGCAGCACAAATTATTCCGTTACTTTTTCAGGGCTGCCAACACAATCAACTCAAAACAAGTAGGTAGCGGTATCGGATTGATGTTGGTAAAAAAACTGGTGAACATGCATCAAGGGTATATTGATTGGGAAAGCGCTGAAGGAGCCGGTACCACCGTCCGGTTAAGTTTCCCCAAAGATAAAAGGCATCTTAAAAATGCTCATTTCCTTCCTGACAGAGTGGAACAAGACACATGTGTCATTCCTGAAATGGAGCCCTCCCTTTCCACCCTTCAAGAAGAAGCGGTGGCCCAGACCGACGAAGACCGTTATCGGCTGTTAATTGTGGAAGACAATGACGAATTGCGGCGTTACCTGAAGCGTACCTTGTCAGACCTCTATCAGGTACAAACCTGCACGAATGGAAAAGAAGCGTTATATATAGTCAGGATTTATTTGCCGCACCTCATCTTGTCTGATGTGATGATGCCCGAAATGGGAGGCAATGAATTGTGCACAGCCATTAAAAGTGATATAGAGACTTCCCATATTCCCGTACTGCTGCTTACTGCCCTGAATGATGAGAAAAACATCCTGAAAGGACTTCAGACCGGAGCGGACGAATATATCACCAAGCCTTTCAACCTGGAGATTCTACGGACAATCATTGCCAACACACTGGCCGCCCGTGCCACTCTCAGGGCCAAATACGGAAGCCTTGATGAGATGGGCAAGAATGAATCAGTTGTAGAAATGACTGGTGAACTGGGGCCTCTGGACTGGAAATTCATCAAAGATGTCAATACGGATATTGAAAAGAACCTGCAAGAAGCAGAGTATAAGATAGACACGCTAAGTGCTTCTTTATGTATGAGCCGGACCAGTTTCTATAACAAGATTAAAGCGCTCACAGGCCAGGCGCCCTCGGAATATGTCCGCCTGATACGCCTTAGACATGCGGCGCGGATGTTAAAAGAAGGTGTTTACAATATAACCGAAATAGCAGAACGGACCGGATTCAACAATCCGAAATATTTCCGGGAAGTCTTTAAGAAATACTATAAGGTAGCTCCAAGCCAGTATGCCGACGGGGAGCAGGCAGAAATTTGATAATGCGAAATAAGAAATATTTCCTGACAATATAACAAAAAATGTTTTTTTATAATTCTGCATCACTCATAAGCAAAGTGGCTGCAGGTACAAAAAGAATTAAAAAGAATATGAAGAACCTTTATCGAATGGCGGTACTTCTATGCGTGCCATCTTATCGTTATCATGTCCATGCCGGGAACACAGTTCTGCTGGACAGCATGCTTACCTCACAGTACATTTACGGAATCTGCATCAAGAATCTGGACGGGTAATGAAGTTGACAGTCTGTAAACAGAAGGAGATATGAACTATATCACTTGGTTCAATCAGTTCCCGAGGGCTGCCATGCAGCTCTATTCCCAACAAGATTGTGAATACTCCTTACCGAAAGGACTTTTTCTGCCTGCCAACGGGTGAATGGAGAAGAGAACTGGAATACGGCAAATAACTTTTCAGGAATGGACAGTCGTGATGCTGGCCCTAATTCCACACGTTTGTCCGCAGATATTGGGTATCTTCTTTGTGCAGAACAAGAACCTTGATTGCCAAGAAACCGAGTTCGGCGGATGGAAAGGACCTGTCGTATCGTGGCTTTCTGCCTACCAGAGAAACCTCCTCGTTCATCATCACTGGGGAAGACGTGGAAAAGAAGAAAGCGGTCATCCGTATGTTCGAGAAAGGCCATTGGTTCTATTCAGTCAATATTCTGCATCTGAAAGGTATCGGTGTTCCCCCGTGCTCATCGAAGAATTCCGTGCCGAATTGCGGCGTAAGATGCTCCCGGCACAATGGCTCGGAGGCAATGTGGACGAACTGATAGCCATCGCTGCCGAAACGGAACTTTCGGGTGGATCCATAGCCAATGTGGTCAGAGGATGCGCCATTGCTTTGGTAAAAGAAATGGAGTGTGGATATTTTAAAAAGAGCACTGAACAGAAAGAAAAGTAAATTGTAACCGTGTCATTAATAAAAAACGATGATATGTTTTATGAATGATATGACATTGAAAACACATTTCAAGCAGGAAGAAAAATAGCATGAAGCTGCATCTGAAAATACTCATTGGCTATATGCTGCTAATCATGTTGTTCGGCACTGTCGTATGGGCGGTGTGGGAAGAGAAACGAAAAATAACCACGCTGAACACGACGGAGCATACCATGCAGGAGAAAAGAAAGACGCTAAACCGGACTTTCGAACGGCTGCTGAGCCTTTCCTTTGCCGACGATTTCCTGTTGCCGGGCGACAGCAATGCCATAGCGGACTACCGGAAGGAGCTGGACACGACAATCTCCACGCTGGGCGAGCTGAGAAGATTCTACGCCAATGCCGGGCAGCAGGCACGCATAGACAGCATATGCCTCTTCCTGCAAGAGAAAGCCACGCACCTGCACTGCATTATGGAGACGCTTGCCGCCTACGAGGAGACCGGGCAGCTGATACAAGAACGCATACCCGTCATCGTGTCGCAAGTAAAGCGGGAAACCGCCACGCCACCACCTTCCAAGAAGAAAGGCGGCTTTTTAGGACTGTTCCGCAAAAAGGCAAAGCCAGAAACCGGCCTACCGCCCAACCCGAAAACCACCGCCATGCTTTACTCGCTTGGACGTGAGGTGGACGACAGGCTGAAGGAACAGCAAGAACAACTGGAAGCCTATGCCGACAGCCTGCAAAAACGAAACATCCAGCTAAACGGCAAGCTGAACCGGATTATCAGGGAGTTTGAAGCGGACGCCACCCGCATGACGGAACAGGAACATGGACAGATCATCCGGCAACGGGAACACGCATTCCGCGCCATATCGCTGGCGGCATTGGCAGCCATACTGCTGGTCATCGTCTTCTATGTCATTATCCACCGGGACATTACCCAAAAGAGTCTTTACCGCAGGAAACTGGAAGATGCGGACCACAGGAACAAGGCGTTGCTCGCCGTACGCCGCGACCTGATACTGACGGTCAGCCACGACCTGCGTGCACCACTCGGCACTATCAGCGAATATGCGGAGCTGCTGCAAGACGAGAAGGACGCGGAATTGGGCAAGGGATATGCGCTGAATATCCTGCACGCCTCCCGCCATGTCATGGGACTGGCAAACAACCTGCTGTATTATTACAGGATCGAAGCGCAAAAGGAACAGCCGGAGAATGAAATTTTCCATCTGGGGCAGACCATAGAGAATGCCGCCGGAGCATTCCTGCCCTCTGCGGAAAAGAAGGGACTGGGGCTGACCGTCCGGACGGAAGGCGCGGACCTGCTTGTCAGGGGGGATGCCGGACGGCTGGTGCAGATTATCAACAACCTCTTGTCAAACGCTGTAAAATTCACCCGTACCGGATATATCCATGTGGGGGCGCGATACGGGGACGGGCAGCTGTCATTGTTCGTCAGGGACACGGGCACCGGCATCGAAAAGGAAAGGCTGCAACAGATATTCACTGCCTTTGAAAGGGGTGAAATATCCGGCACGGGTGACGGATATGGGCTGGGATTGGCCATCACGTCCAAACTGGTGACCCTGCTTGGTGGGGACATCCGGGTGCAAAGCGTACCCGGACAAGGAAGCACTTTTTCCGTCCGTCTGCCCGTCGGGGAAGCGGACGGGAAAGCGGAGGCGGACGAACCGCCTTTGGGGAATGGTTCACTCTTCCCGGTAAGGGTACTGGTCATAGATGACGATCGGTTGCAACTGGACGCAATCAAGAGAATGTATACCCGCAGTGGTATCGAGTGTGACTGCTGCCTGAACGTGGGCGAACTTGTGGAGGCCTTGCGTCACAACAGCTATGACCTCGTGCTGACGGACATACGGATGTCTGAGACAGACGGCTACGGGGTGTTGTCACTGCTGCGGGGCGGCAATATAGGGCAATCGAGGACGATTCCCGTAGTGGCCGTTACCGCCCGTGCCGACGAAAGCGGGAAGCATTTCAGAGAGGCGGGGTTTGCGGGATGCTTGTACAAGCCTTTCTCGCGGAAGGAACTGCTGGGCGCCACATACGGCATAGACAGACCGGACTTCACGGCCATACTGGAAGACGAGAGGAATCCAGACGAGCTGCTCCGTATCTTCATAGATGATACGGAAGAAGAACTTGCCGGAATGCGGGAGGCGTTCAGGACGAAGGATTATGGAAGGCTGGGGAATATCGTGCATAAAGCCGCACCGTTGTGGGAAGTGATACGCATTGACATTCCGCTGGGTGAATTGGAATATATCGCCTCGCTGCCTACTGAAAAGTGGGGCGGGATTTCTGAAAGACGGTTTGAAGAACTGGCAGGCGCCGTGGGGAAAGCCGTGAAAAAGGCAAAAAAAATACTGGAGGAAACACATGGGAAGCATATTGATAGTGGAAGATGACAGGACATACGCACGGGCCACCGCCAACTGGCTGGCAAGGAACGGTCTGGATGCCCGCTACGTGTTGTCGGTGGATGCCGCAAAAACATTTTTAGCCGAAAACGAGACGGGGCTGGTGCTCTCCGACTTCCGGCTCGGAGAGGAGAACGGGGTGGAACTGCTGGAATGGATGAGGAAGGAAGGCTACCGTATGCCGTTCTTCATCATGACGGGATATGCGGACATACCGGGTGCCGTGGAGGCCGTAAGAAAAGGGGCCGAGAACTATCTGCCCAAGCCGGTGCAGACCGAAAAGGTGCTCGGCATCATCCGGGAGGCGCTGAACCGCAGGAAGGGGGGCGACCGTGCGGGACAGACATTCTATACGGGCAAAAGCCCTCTGGTATTGAGGTTACAGCAGTATATCCGGCTGGTGGCTCCGGTGGACTCGTTGACGGTGCTGATACGAGGCGCATCAGGGACGGGAAAGGAATATGTGGCACGACAAGTACACGCATTGAGCGGACGTGCCGACGCCCCGTTCATTGCTGTGGACTGCGGTGCGTTACCTAAAGAACTGGCGGCATCGGAGCTGTTCGGGCATGTGAAAGGAGCGTTTACGGGGGCTACGGAGAACAAGACAGGCATGTTTGCCGCCGCCAACCACGGGACGTTGTTTCTGGACGAGGTGGGCAACCTGAGTCCGGAAGTGCAGATGCTGTTGCTGCGTGCGTTGCAGGAGAAGCGTTACCGTCCCGTGGGCGGCAAGGAAGAAGTGAAAGCGGATATACGGCTGGTAGCCGCCACGAACGAGGACTTGGAGAAGGCGATAGCGGAAGGACGGTTCAGGGAAGACTTGTTCCACCGCCTGAACGAGTTCCCGCTGCAAGTGCCGCTGCTGGCCGAATGTCCCGAAGATATTATCCCTTTGGCCGGATTCATGCTGGAAGGCGCCAACAGGGAACTGGGCAGGGACGTGAAGGGATTTGACCGGGAATCACAGAAAAGGATGAAGGAATATTCATGGCCGGGGAACATACGGGAGTTGAGGACTATCGTCAGAAGGGCGGTGCTGTTGGCAAAAGACGACTGGATAGTTGCCGGGGACATGAATCTGCCGGCAGGCAGACAGCAGGAAGAGTACGCATTGAACGATGAGCGGACGGAACGGGAAGCCATCGTCAAGGCATTGGAAGCGGCAGGCAACGACCGGAAGGCGGCGGCACGGTTGCTGGGGATAAGCCGCAGCACGCTTTATCTAAAGCTGAAGAAGTACCGGCTGGGATAGTGAAAGTGTCCGATATTCGGACATCTTGTGTCCAATGTCCGGGATATTCCCGTACCCGTTGTTTTGTATAGTGTTATATATGTATGATTGTCAGCGTTTTACAAATTAGGACTTTATGGCATTGCACTTGTTCTTACCCTATCGGGATGATTGGGCGCGAGGCGATGAATTGTATAACCTAAAATGCGATACAATGAGAACATTGACAGATACCCCCCTTTTCAATTTGTTCACCGCCTATCTGGGCGGTACGAAACTTGCGGCCGGTGAACTGCCTGCCGCTTATGACAGCTTTGTGACGCTGCTTGAGGAACTTCCGCAGGATGAGAGCCGGATGAGGCAGTTGCGACGTGTGAACTACACAAGAATAGAACTGGCTTTCATGCAGACGGCATCCGAGAAGATGGCGGAAAGGCGGCACGTGCTGTATGACGTATTCATCGGGAAAACACTGGCATTGCTGGACGCGGAGATAGAAATAATAAAGGAGATGTTCAGACATGGCGGTGGAATGGAAGGGCAGAAACCGGAGATAGTGGATGGAGCGTGCAAAAAGGCCGGTATCACACTGAACTGGAACGGTACGGACAGCGACCTGATAGAGCTGGTGGCCGCATTGATGGCCGCAGGTGCGGTGACTTCGGCGGAGGGCAGGAAACTGACGGTGATAGACGTGATACGGGCGTTTGAGGAAATGTTCCATCTGAAAATTAACGCGCTGTACACCAAACGGGGGAAAGTGTTTGACCGCTGTACGGATACCACCCCGTTTATCGACTCCCTGCGTAAAAGCTATAACCAAATGCTGGACAAGCGGCTGGCGTAAGAATATGTTGTACGCCAACAGCCGCCAACGGGCGACTTGCATGTATGCGGTGTTGCGGAGTGTTGTTCAAAGCATTTTCTTTGCGGTTATAAACTTCTGTTAATAAATCAAGTTATGGGACTACTGAAAGATTGGGCGGCCCGCTGGTTATCCGGCCTGCCGGGAGGTGGGCCAACAAACCCGACAGGCGTGTCCGTCACAGCGGACGATGAAAAGAAACGGATATATGCTGCGGCAACGGACGAGGGAGTGCTTTTCTTCTCGGACAGCCCGAAGGGGATGAAGGCACGCAACACCTACCTGCAACATCTGGCGGACAGCTTCTTCAACTTCAGCAAGAAAACGGAAACATTGAAACTGTACGAGATAGAGATTCCCATACGCCCAATGGCTGAACTGGCGGACAACTGCATAGACAAGCTCTCGAAAGCGGATTTGCGCAGGGATGACGCGCAGTTGAGAAAATCGGTATGCAGCTTCACGCCCGAAAAGATGGCGGGAAAGGAGATGTTGGTAGGTGCCGTATGCACCGACAAATACGACCTACGCCCCGACTTCAATAACTTTGACCGTCTGACAAAAGACTTCAGTCTGGGCATCTCTCCCCGTAATTATGACGTGGCGGCACTGCTGTATATCTCGGAGAACGGATATGCCGGCCTTATGGAAGCGGACTATTTTCATCCGTTCAGCTATCAGCATGAGTTCGGGGAACTGGCAGAAAAGCTGAGGGACTGCATCAAGGTAAGACGGGAAGCGCCACTCTCGGCACACGACTTCGGCTATGCGGCCTTGCAGACGGAAGCTAAAACGATGGCGAGGGACATTCTGCAATCGGAATTCCATATCAGGAACGGAGAGTTCTGGCTGGGCGGACGGATAAACCGGATTACAGAAAAAGTGGAAACACCGGAGCTGACACTGCATAGCCATTCGGAAGAAAACCTTCCGGACGGAAAGCCGGAGAAAAAGGAGCGCAAAGGCAGGCAGACCGCCAAGCATGTGCCCCCGGGCACTCCACCGAAGAAAGAAAAGAAACAACTGATCATATAGACACAATTTATGGAAAAGAAGATGAATGTAGACGGAATGGAAAGCGGCAGTCTGTACATGACACTGGACGCTTTCTACCGGCCCGTATATCTGAGTATGCGGGGACAGGGCGAAGATGGATTCACCCGTTATATCAGTAACAATGTTAAATTTCATGCCGTAGGCAGGGAGTTTATTCCCGACCATTGAATGTTCCGTTTCGACTTCAGGGACAAATCCCTGATTCCTCCCATACTCGGAACAGACAATGCGGATTATCTTGAACGACTGTGTCCGGTACTGGAACGGGAAAAGGTTCACCCGTCGGGTGTGGTAAGATTGCGGGACGCGGCTTTTTGCGAGGAAAGGGGTATCGTTCAATTCTCTGCATCGGCAGCGCATACGGCTCTGACGGAGAATGAGGATTATATACGGCTGGGACACCGGTTCGGAATGGATGGCAATGTGATAAGGAACGGACTGGCGGCGTTTCCTACATGTACGGCAGTGGAATACGGACAGAAGGTATTGCTGCTGGGAAAAAGCGATAAAGGGGACAAGGTTCTGGAAGAGTTTCTAAACGATTTGACCGGGCACTTTTTCGACGGAAAACGAAAGCCGGGGGAACTGAGGTTTCATGAAGTGGCCCCGTTGGATGCGAAGTACCGGATGGAGATCGGGGACTGCAAGACCGCTTCATCGGAGATATTGCGATACGGGATTTGCACGAAACGATGCGACATGGCACCGACACTGAGAAACTTCAACCGGCTTAGAAACCTGCAACTGATGCGTGCGCCATTGACAAAGGAACAGGAGCGGATTGTTTCGCTGCTGGTGACACGACCAGATAATATACGGTTTTCCGATGTGGAAATGAAGGCGAGGATACCGTTTAAAAAGAAAGGACAGAGTATAAACATTTAATTTTTGGATAAATGGAAGAAGAACAGAGTGGAACGATAAAGGGCAGCGTATATATAACGGTGGACAAATTTTTCAATCCGGTGCATATCAGTATGAAAGGTACGGGTGAGGAAGGTTTTCAGGAGTTTATTCAGGAAGACGTGGAAAAGGCTTTGAAATGCGAGGAAATGCCGACTATGGGTCTGATGTATTATAATGTACCCGATATGAGCATTGTACCACCCTTGCAGGAAGGGGACAATGAAGATTATCTGCAAAGGCTGGAAAAGGCGATGGACGAGCATGGGATAAGGTTGCAGAGATACCAGCGGTTGTCGGAAGTGGTGTATTGTCTGTGAAATGAGATAGACCCGTTTTCAAAGGATGAGACTTATACCCGCCTGCTCACGCCGAAAATGTGGTCGGAAATAAAGGCATCACCCGTGGCGGTGGCGGATATGCTGGATGACTTGAAGCATGGGAACAAGTTTTATACGGGTGTTGAAACGGACAAGGGGATATTGCTTTTCAGCCGGAACTATGAAGGGAACCACCAATACGGAGCTTTTATGGAAGCGAATATCGAGAGGCGTTTCTTTGAGCCGGATTTTGAAGGCAAGCTGCTGACGGTATATGAGCTTCGGGGGTGGCCTTCGCTGATGGCAGGAAAGATAAACCGCTGTTATGATGATTATGACAGTTTGTTACCCGTGGAGAAGATTCCGGCAGATGCCTATCTGGATAAATCGGTCTTGAAGAGCGTTACGGATAAAGAGGTATATGACCTTTCGCCCACGTGGGAGAACTATGCCCGGCTGACGGACAATGAAAAGGGACTCGGATTGGCCCGGAGTGTGGATAATTACGATCGGATGACATTGCTGTATATTATGGACAAGGGGTATCCCAGAGACGGGTTGATAGATGAGTACCCGGACAATTTCAGCTTCCATGAGAAGTTTGAGAAGATTGAAAACAAGCTGCTGGGTAGGGATAAATGGGATGTTTATGACGAGATGCAGGAGAAGGCGAAGAAACTGGCAGGAAGTTTGCTGAAGGAGCATTTTTCCAATATGCGGCAGGAGGAAAAGGCTTCACCGGAAAGGAAGGTGGAAAAGGAAATGCCGAAAAAGAGTAAAGGCAGAAAGATGTAGGATAACAAATTAGTTGGTAAAAAGAGGTGAAGGCCCGTTGCTACGTGGATGCAGGAACGGGGCTTTCTAATAGTTGGGGAGCGTAAAATAAACTGTGTCAAGCGTTCTTTTCTCTACAATCTCTTCGGTCGGGGAACGCCCAGCGGCAAGGGGCGGGACCACCCGTCCCGACGAGCGACAAAATTAGATTAAAATCAATCGTTTTCCAAATTTAATTGCTAATTGTTGTGCAATTATAGCCCAATTCGCAATAGGCATAGTCCACTTTTTACGTACGTTTCGGTAAGCAAGATAAACCAATTTCTCAAGGGCTGTATCCGTCGGAAATACGCCCTTGTTTTTGGTAGCCTTACGAATCTGCCGATGATATCCTTCAACAGTATTCGTGGTGTAGATAAGTGTTCTAATACCTTGAGTAAATTGGAAATACGCAGATAGTCGCTCCCAATTATCCTTCCATGATTTTATTACAATAGGATAAAGTTCTCCCCATTTCTTATCCAAATTATCCAGTTCTATTTCAGCAGCTTCCTTGCTTACGGCTTTGTAAACAAGCTTTAGGTCTTTCATAAATTCCTTGTTGATTCTTGCTGGCTACGTATTTTATGGAGTTGCGAATCTGGTGAACAATATAAAGTTGAACAGTAGTATCAGGATAAACACTCGCAATAGCATCAGGAAAACCTTTTAAATCGTCTACACAAGCTATCAGAATGTCTTTCACACCACGGTTCTGGAGATCCGTGAGAACAGACAACCAAAAATTTGCACCTTCACTATGAGCAATATACATCCCTAAAAGCTCTTTATGACCTTCAGAGTCTATTCCTAAAACATTATAGATAGCACGGCTGACAGACTGACCACGCTCATCCATTACTTTATAATGAATAGCATCCATAAAAACAATGGGGTAAACAGAATCAAGACTGCGAGACTTCTAAGCCTTTATTTCCGGAAGTACACGATCGGTGATTGAACTGATTGTATCCGCAGATACACGATTACCTAAGTTTTCCTCCATCCAATCACTGATTTGACGAGTGCTATTACCTAAAGCATACAAACCGATAATACGATCAGAAACACCCTCTGCAAGAATCGTTTCACGCTTCTTTATAAACTGGGGATCAGAGCTGGAATTACGATCACGGGGAGTGGAAACAGTCACCTCGCCTAAGGGAGTTTGAACCTGCTTGTGCATCTTGCCATTACGGCGATTACCATCTTCACGCTCGGTTGGACTAAGATGGGCATCCATCTCACCTTTCAAGGCGGCGTTAAGAATACTTTCTAAAAGAGGAGCAAAAGCACCATCTTTACCTAACAAGGATTTACCCGATTTGAGTTGTTCGAGAGCCTTGTTCTTAATACTTTCAAAATCAAATTCTTCGTTCATAAAAAAACTGTGCTAGCAAAGTTAATTCTTTTTTTCTTTACTGACACAGTTTAAATTACATTCTCAATAGTTGAATTTTCCTGTACAATTATTATTTGGGGAATTTTGTCCTTTTAGCTTTATCAAACTCCCAATCTAAAATTTCCTTTTGGGGATCACCATGTGACTTATAATATATTTCTTCATATGGCATACCATTTATACTAAATTTACAAAACAAATGGGGGTCAGAAGTATATTCATCACCATCAATTTTAAAATCAATAATATTATAATATGGTATTCTACCAATCTCTTTTGCTAAAATCACTTGATATTTAGAATTCTTTTTTCGTATATCATCATAATCACTTAAAGGTTCCCAAAAACCTTCTTTATCCATTATTACATATGTACCAATACCAGCATCTAACCAAAGTTCTATACCATTATGATAAGTATCATAAAAATATGTTTTGAACCAAGGGCTTATTTGTCCACGTGGAGGTTTTTCGCAATTTGGATACGTATTATCATCTATAGAACGGATATATACTGCAGAACTAATAAATTTTGCAGCAGGATTATATAACAACGTCTTAGAGCCTCTACACTCCTGGATGAATTTATGATCAATAAGTTCTTTTAAAACTCTTTTTTCCATTCGTAGTGACGCTTTAATTTTAGCAGCATTACTTGATTGTTTTTCACCAATTTGTATTCCAAAATATACAAAAAGCAAATCCTTATATTCATTGTATAATTTCGCTTCTAAAACTGATGCTGTCCACAATTCAGAATCTTCAACACCATTTTCAGTTGAATAATCTTTCAAATATTGATATACAGATTTAGTAACGTCACATGAGACTATAATAAGAAGCCTATCGGGCATGCATCCACTTTGTATAATCTTATCAACAATACCTTTTATGTCACTTTTAGATATTGAAGTATATCTTTTACATTGGATAGACCACTTTTTTTGATTTTGTTTTTCTATTGCAAAGACATCAACTCCATCATCTGAGCCTTTTCTTCCAAAATGATTGATTTCTTTCCAAGTATTTATTCTATACACTAAATTTAAGCACAAATCTTCAAATCTTAAAGGATCAAGATCTGAAAAGTGGAGTCTATTTATTGTTTTTGTAGGTTGAGACATATCTATTTTTTTGTTATGACAAAAATACAAAAGAATTCAGTATTATACAATTAAAAGGTATTTTTCTGTACTATAGAAATGAAATATATTGTTATCTCTAATTCTAATACATACTAATTAGTTTATTACACTATTAGTAGAATGGTGTATAGTTTTGGCAATAGTGCCAATGCACGCCAACGTGCGACTTTGATTTCTGCGGTTTGGAAGGGACGGAAGATGTGCTTTTCTTTGCGCATATTCAGAAACTTAAAAATGATTTTAGTATGGAATTGACGATTATTGAAACAAGCGCGTATCAGGAATTGAGAAGGCTGGTCAGTACGCTGGCTGTGCAAATGGGTGACTTTCAGAAAAGGATTGCCCCGCCCGCACCGGGCAAATGAATGGATGCGCAGGACGTGTGCCTCGCTCTGGGCATATCGAAAAGATGCCTGCAAAACTATCGGGACAATGGGATTATCCCTTACTCGAATGTTGGAGGGAAATTCTTTTACCGGGAAGTGGATATTCAGGAGATTCTGGAAAGCGGATCAATCAAAAGAAAATAAGTGTATGGCGGAGATTATCACAAGGGATTCGGAAGAGTTCAAGGAACTGACCGGATGGATTAAGAGAACAGGAAAAGCGGTGGAGGATGCGACGGCACGGATACGCCCGACGATTGCCGACGAGCATTATCTGACCGGGGATGACGTATGCGCCATGCTGCACATTTCACGGCGCACGCTGCAAACATTAAGGGATGAGAAGATGGTGCCTTATACCACTATTGGCGGGAAACTGCTCTATCCGGAGAGCGGACTGTATGAGGTGCTGAAAAAGAATTATAGGGATTTCAGACGGTTCAGGAAATAAGTAATTCAGACAATAAAAAGAAACGTTCCTTCCGGCCTGCGGGCTGGGGGAACGTTTCTTTTTATTGTCATGCTATATGGCAAGTTTGTAGACATGGCCTATCTTCTCGCATATCTTGTCTGTATCTTCGCCCACTTTCGGATTGATAAGTTCGGCATATATTTGTGTGGAAAGAATGGATTTGTGTCCCAACACTTTTTGCAGGGTTTCCAGCGGCATCCCTTTGAGGATGGCCAGAACGGCAAATGTGTGGCGTCCGATATGCGGGGTGACTTCGGTATGGCAATCGCACTTTTTGCCGATGATTCTGAGGCTGAGAAACATCGTGTTGTATTCGCCTACCGGGAAAACGCAATCGGGGGAATCTTTCTTTTCATCCGCATCTCTGTACTTTTCAATCAGTTCGATAGCTATGGGCAGTAGTTTTACGACATAGGCTACTCCGGTTTTTATACGGTTGCCCATCAGCCATGTGCCTCCGTCGGAATCGGTATGGATATTGTCATAAGTAATGGCTCTGAGGTCTGCGTAGGCAAGTCCGGTGAAGCACATAAAAAGAAACATATCGCGCATGGCACGCTGGCGCTTGTATTTCAGTTCCACATGAATGAGCCGCTGCAATTCTTCTTCGGTAAGGAATGACCGTCTTTTGTATTCGGGCAGGCACTCGAATGAAACAAAAGGATGGACTCTCAACCAGCCTTTTTCCTGTGCGATATACATCAGCCATTTCAAAGTGTTTACACGATTGAAGGCTGTGGAACTGGCACTTCCGTTGGTGCCGATCATCCATGTGTAATAATCTTCGATAAACGATTTTTCAAGTTCGTCTATGACAATATCTTCTATATTCTTCACGCTCTTCATGAACAGCAACAGACTTTTGTAATCGGCAACCAGTCCACGATAGGTACTCTCTGCCTTTCCTTTTCCTATCTTTTCCTTGTAGGATTCAAGCTGTTCTCTGAACAGGCCCATCAGAGTGTGGTAATCATCTCCGAAACCGACATAGCGGTTATAGACTTTCTTGGCGGTGACAAAACTATCATGGTCGCAAATGTACTGATAGTGCTTTGTAATTTGTGCCTTGATGTTGTCAAGCTCCAGATTCAATGTACGGGCTTCTTCGGATTTGCCTTTTGCCCGGTTGGCCTTCACGTCCCACAAAGGAAGGGACACTTCTCTCTTGCAACTGAAACCGGCTTGGGTTCCATTAATGGTGATACGGCCCATGATTGGTGCCTTACCATTTTTTACTGACTGGTTTTTGGTGTAAAATAACACCTTGAATGTACTTCTCATAACTCAACTTTTTTTAGTTACAAATTTAATTGTTGTTGAGTTATTTGAGGTTATGCAAAAGTAGGCAACAAGCTGAAAGATAATCTGTTAAGCTGTACTTAGTGGCATGTTGGAGGAAGTTACGATTTGGTAACGAAACTCCCGTCCAAATGTGCTTTTCTTTGCTTCCTTTTTATTGCCTCGCTAAAAATAATGTTTTATAACTATTTGATTTTTAGCATAGTTACGTTATCTTTGCGCATCTTTTGAAAATACTTGGTTTCAAGCCTTGAAACGGCCTATACTGAGATATGCACCCAAAGCACCGGCTGTTTAACTTCTTAATATGACTGACAATGAGCAATATTAAGAAGTATTCTTTTTACGAATGAAATATTTAGTGTAATTTTGTGGCTCAAAATAAATTAAATAGAATCATTATGGCAGCAAAACCAGGTATACCTAAAGGAACGAGAGATTTTTCGCCGGTGGAAATGGCGAAACGTAATTATATATTCAATACGATTCGTGATGTATTTCATCTTTTCGGCTATCAGCAGATTGAAACTCCTTCTATGGAGAATTTGTCTACTTTGATGGGAAAATACGGTGATGAAGGGGATAAGTTATTGTTTAAGATACAGAACTCAGGTGATTATTTCAACGGCATTACCGATGAGGAATTGCTGAGCCGCAATGCGGTAAAGTTAGCGAGCAAATTCTGTGAAAAGGGATTGCGCTATGACCTCACTGTACCGTTCGCCCGTTACGTGGTCATGCACCGTGACGAAATCAGTTTCCCTTTCAAGCGTTATCAAATTCAGCCGGTTTGGCGTGCGGACCGTCCTCAGAAGGGCCGTTATCGTGAATTCTATCAGTGTGATGCCGATGTGGTAGGCAGTAATTCTTTATTGAATGAAGTGGAGCTGGTACAGATGATAGACCGGGTATTTGGCAAATTCGGAGTACGCGTTTCAATTAAAATCAATAACCGTAAGATATTGACCGGTATTGCCGAGATCATAGGTGAGGCCGATAAAATTGTGGATATCACCGTAGCTATTGATAAGCTGGACAAGATAGGCTTGGAAAATGTAAATGCGGAATTGGCTTCTAAAGGGATTCCTCAAGAGGCTATTGATAAATTGCAGCCGATTATTTTATTGAGTGGAAGCAATGAAGAGAAATTGGAAACTTTGAAAACAGTCCTTGCAGCCAGTGAAACGGGAATGAAGGGAGTAGAAGAAAGTGAATTCATATTAAAAACCGTATCTACACTGGGTGTGAAGAGTGAAGTGGAACTGGATTTGACTTTGGCTCGTGGCTTGAATTATTATACTGGCGCTATTTTTGAAGTGAAAGCCTTGGATGTACAGATTGGCAGTATCAGCGGTGGCGGCCGTTATGATAACCTGACCGGTGTCTTTGGTATGGACGGTATGTCTGGTGTAGGTATCTCTTTCGGAGCCGACCGTATTTTTGATGTGTTGAATCAGTTGGATTTGTACCCGAAAGAAGCGGTGAACGGAACTGAACTGTTGTTTGTAAACTTCGGTGATAAAGAAGCTGCTTATTGTCTGCCTATCCTGGCAAAAGTCCGTGAAACAGGGGTACGTGCCGAAATTTATCCGGATGCTGCTAAAATGAAGAAGCAGATGGGATATGCCAATGACAAGCAGATTCCTTTTGTCGCCATTGTTGGTGAAAATGAAATGAACGAAGGGAAACTGACTTTGAAGAATATGACTACGGGCGAGCAGTCACTGGTTACACCGGATGAGTTGTTGGCAGTAGTGAAAGCTTGATCTCATCAAGCGGATGTTGTCGGAATAGTCCGGTATATTCATCCGTGATTATCTATGCGGATTAACAGATTATTTTTTTTTCTTCCGTCACTATATCTCCTTTAGAATCAGTGAGATGTGGTGACGGAAGTTCTTTTTTCCCTCCGAAATGGTTTGTTCTCCTTTCCCTGTGTGGAGTCGGCCTGATAGCTACCGGTCACTATGGCAGATGTGTTTAGTACCCCTTTTTATATTCTCGTCCGGTTTCTTTTGTAGCTTTGTCTGTCTTCTTTTGTTGTTTCACCTAGGTGACAATGCATTGGCACCTAAGTGGAGAGGCGTAGTCACCCAAGTGATACGATTGCTTCACCTTGGTGAAACTATAAATTCAACTAAGTGTTTGCACGATAAGGCCTTGTAAATGAAGTAAATGGATGAACCATCATGTAGGACACATCAAGAAGGAAAATCTATGAGTCTTCAGAAACAATGGTAAAAATCCACATACATACCAGTTAAGGGGAATTACGGATCCTTTTACACCACAAACCGTTGAAAATAAATGGTTTGTGGTGATAGAAACAAAAAAAGAACAGATGTCTTTTTAATACGCTATCTTATCCAATATCCCGTTCAAGTGTGCAATAGCCACTCCATAATTAGTCATGGGAATCTGTTGCTTACGGGCATTATCAATCCGGTTTAGTACATATTTGCGATTGAACATGCAGGCTCCGCAATGAATGATTAAGTGATAGGGTGTCAAATCCTCCGGAAAGCCTGTACCTGCAACGATATCTATTTGTAGCTCTTCGCCTATCTTTTTACGCAACATACGTGGAAGCTTTACTCTGCCTATGTCCTCGGTGGCAGGGGCATGAGTGCAGGCTTCCGCTATCAGTACCCGTGACTGTGGGGTGAGGCAGTCTATGGCTGAGGCTCCTTCTATATAATAATGTATATCTCCCTTATATCCTGCCATCAGGACAGAGAAAGAGGTGAGAAGGCTATCTGCTGGCTTTTGTTCATAAACGGTATGAAAAACCTGGGAGTCGGTTATAATCAGTTTCGGAGGGCGGGACAGAGCCTGCAAGGTGGAAGCTATTTGGTCTGTTGTACAACTCATCACCAGACATTTCTTGTCCAATAATTCGCGCATCGTCTGTACCTGTGGAAGGATGAGACGGCCTTTGGGAGCCTGTATATCTTGCGGCATGACTAAGAGCACTAAATCTCCTTCTTTAACCAGATTTCCGGTAATGGTTTGTTGCCCGAAATCTGCCGGTAACTTTTCCAGAATCGCCTGATGTATCTTCTTTATACCTGTTCTTTCCTTTGCGCTGATAACGAGAGGCTTTTGACCGCAATCTTTTTCTATACGGAGTAGGGTGGATGCTATGTCTTTTCGTATGTCAGCCTTGTTCAGTAGCAAGATGACAGGGATGTTTTTTTCCTCCAATTGCTTCATCCACTTCTTTTCCTCTTCATGGGCTTCGTCTTCACAAAGAAGTAAGGCTATGTCTGTTCGTTCGATGGCTTTCAGCGTGCGGATGATGCGCATTTCTCCTAATTCTCCTTCATCGTCAAATCCCGGCGTGTCGATAAAGAGACAAGGGCCGATTCCTTGAATCTCCATGGCTTTGCTCACGGTGTCTGTCGTGGTACCGGGGATATCCGATACAAGGGCAGTATCCTGTCCGGTCAAGGCATTGATTAAAGAGGACTTGCCACTGTTGCGCCGCCCGAAGAGGGCGACGTGCAGGCGGTTGGCAGATGGGGTGTTGTTTAAACTCATATGTGGTTACTTTATCAGTCTGGAAACATCGCCCGGCGCGTGGGCCGGATTAGAATCTGAAATCTCGTTTCCCTTCTTCTATCTTTTTCAGGTTACGGGTTGCTATTTCTTTTATTTTCGGATTGGGAACGTGTTCCAATTCTTTTTTTATCAATTGGATTCCCTTGGCTCGTGTATCCGCTGTCGCATAATCTTCCAGATACTCTTTCAGTGTCATCAATGCATTGGGTGCACAACAATTAGCAATTTGTCCCGATTTGACTAATGACATAAAGCGGTCACCTGTACGTCCTTCTCGGTAACAAGCTGTACAGAAACTGGGAATGTGCCCTAAATCGAGCAACCAGTTCACTACTTCATCCAAGGTACGGGTATCGCTGATATCGAATTGTGCCGAGTTTTCTTCCGGTGTTTCCGGAATGGCATAACCGCCTACGCTGGTCCGGGAACCACCGCTGATTTGTGAAATTCCCAGATTCAAGACCTTACGTCGGGTTGCAGCCGATTCCCTTGTAGAGATAATCATGCCTGTATAAGGAACAGCAATACGGATTACTGCCACAATCTTACAGAATATCTCGTCCGAGATGGCGTCCGGAAAGTCTTGCGTGGCGATATCATCTGCCGGACAAATACGAGGAACGCTGATGGTATGCGGACCTACTCCGAAAGTGGCTTCCAGATGTTCGGCATGCATCAATAATCCTACAAAGTCATAGCGGTAGGTATTCAGCCCGAATAAAACACCTAGTCCTACATCGTCAATTCCCGCTTCCATGGCACGGTCCATCGCTTCGGTATGATAAGCATATTTGCTTTTCGGACCGGTGGGATGCAGGGCTTCGTAATTTTCTTTATGATAAGTTTCCTGAAACAAAATATAAGTGCCGATACCTGCGTCTTTCAGTTTGCGATAGTTTTCTACGGTGGTGGCGGCTATGTTGACATTGACCCGTCGGATGGCTCCGTTTTTATGCTTGATGCTATAAATGGTCCGGATGGATTCCAATATATATTCTATAGGGTTCCGTAGCGGGTCTTCTCCTGCTTCCAGTGCCAGACGTTTGTGTCCCATATCCTGCAAGGCAATTACTTCCTTACGAATTTCTTCTTGTGTCAGTTTCTTGCGTGCTATGGTCTTGTTCTTCAAATGATAAGGACAGTAAACACATCCGTTCACACAATAATTGGAAAGGTACAGGGGGGCGAACATCACAATACGGTTACCGTAAAACTTATGTTTGATTTCCTGTGCCAGATGGAAGATACGTTCTATCAAATCCGGTTGGTCACATTCCAATAGTAACGCTGCCTCACGATGGGATAGTCCTTTGCATCGGGTGGCTTTGTCAATCAGTTGCTCTATCAGAGCACGATTACTTTTGTTGCTGCGGGCATACTCCAGTGTTTCCAGTATTTCCTGGTGGTCAATGAATTCTTCCGCTATTTTAGAATCTGCTTTATACATATTTATTAGGGGTTAGTGATTATAATCACCTCTATCTGTTGATATCCGGTAACCGATTGTTTCCAATCGTTGTGCCAAGTTTCGTAGACCTTCGGCGGCTTCGGCGCCGAAAGCTGCTTTGTTGTCATACAAAGCATATTTTTCTCTTTGCTCCCGAGGGGAGAGATTGGGCATCACTACATTAGCTCCTGCCAATATTCCTTTTTCCCGTCCGTCCGGTGACAAGGTGGCAAGGGCGGTGGTCGATGGAATCAGGGCGGACGGGTGCATCAACCGGAAAAGGGATAATAGCTTGAGAGTCATTTCCACACTTCCGGCCGGTTCCATTCCGAATGGTGTTTCATGGTGGGGGATAAAAGGACCTATACCAATCATCTGGGGATGGAACTGTTCTATGAACAACAGGTCTTCTACCAGATGGGGCAGAGTTTGTCCCGGACTACCTACCATGATTCCTGTTCCGGTTTGATATCCTATTTCTTTCAGCCATTGTAAACATTGGAGGCGATGCTTTAGTGACATTTCTTCAGGATGGAGTTTCCGGTAATGCTGTTCGTTATGTGTTTCGTGCCGAAGCAGGTATCGGTTCGCTCCTGCCCGGAAAAAACGCTCGTATGCTTCCCGTGATTTCTCTCCTAACGAAAGGGTGATGGCACAATCGGAGAACTCATTGCGGATGGCGGCTACGGTTGCTTCTATCCACTCGTCTGTCAAGGCAGGGTCTTCGCCGCCTTGCATTACGAAGGTACGGAACCCGAGTGCGTATCCTTCACGGCAACATTCCAAAATGGTTTCGCGCTTTAATGCGTAGCGGGCCACAGCAGGATTTCCTTTTCTTATTCCGCAATAATAGCAATTGTTACGACATCGGTTGCCCACCTCGATAAGCCCACGGATAAAGATGGCATTCCCGAAATGCGCTAAAGTAACCTCTTGGGCCTGTTGTTGGAGATACATTAAAGTATCAGCGTCCTGACAGGTGAGGAGAATAGCATATTCTTCGCCGGTCAAGCTATGTTTATGGCGCAATTTATCAATCAGTTGCTTCATTCGTACTTTTTTATTAATGGAAAACCTGAAAAGCTCACCAGCTACTGTAGGGGCGGCCTCCATGCGTTTGCCTAGTGGCACACAATGAACTTTATACATTCGAAGGTGTGTCAAAATGATAGATTGTTTTCATTTTGACACACTTCCCTATGGTGAAGGATTGCGAATAACGTCTTTCCGCTAAGGCAGTTTTCTACTTTTAATACGTCTTCTCCTGTTTAGCCAGTTCTTGTACCAACTGACGTTTCCCGTTACTGCCGCTATGAGTACTGGGTCCTGTGATACATCCCCCCTCGCAGGCCATCACTTCGATGAACTGTCCGGGAGCTTTTCCCGATTTTGCGTATGCACGTAATGTTCCGATATTCTTCTTGTTTAAATCGGATACCTGTATGGCATTGATTTTGTCCGCTTCCATTTTCAAGAATGCCTTTACGGCTCCCATCACGCCGCCAGCTTGTGCAAACCCATGCGCTTCGCGAACAGATGAGAATTCCATGGCGTATGGCTGTACAATCTCCAAGTTGACTTCGAAAGCATCGAAAATAGAAGAAACTTCCTCAAACGTCATCACAAAATCCACAGCTTCATCACGTTGGGCCTCTTTACGTTTGGCTACACATGGGCCTACGAATACGATCTTTGCATCAGGATACTTCTCTTTGGCTATACGTGCTGCATAATACATAGGTGAACCTGTGCCGGAAACGTATTTTTTCATATCGGGAATATACTTGTTCACCAGCTCGATGTACGATGGACAGCATGAAGTGGTCATGAATTTCTGTCCTTCCTCCAACTTCTCTATCAGTTCGTGTGCTTCGTGTTCTACGGTAGACATGGCGCCTTGTGCCACTTCAATTATATCGGTGAAACCGATTTGTCTGAATGCACCATATACCTGTTCGATAGTTGTGCTGAATTGCCCTAAAATAGATGGCGCGACAATGGCTACCACTTGTTCTCCTTTACGGATGCGTTGCAACACATCGAATGTCTGTGATATTTCAAAAATGGCCCCGAAAGGACAAGCATTCATACATTTACCGCAATAAATACATTTGTTCTCGTCGATATGCTCTATACCGTGTTCATCTTTGCTGATCGCTTTGACAGGACAAGATTCTTCGCAAGGAACAGGAATATAAACGATTGCGTGATAAGGACAGCTTTTGTGGCAGATGCCGCAACTGATGCAGGTATCATGGTCGATCCATGCCTTGCCGGTGTCAGCATGTACATGTACGGCTCCTTTAGGACAATTGTACTGGCAACTGCGGGCGGTACATCCCCGGCATAAGTCGGTGATTTCGTAATTGATCTGTACGCAGGCCGAGCATGCTTCGTCTATAACACACATAATGTTGTCTTTGGGCTTTCCATTGTTTGCACGTTCTATAGCACGTGCGGCATATTCGGATAGTGGAGTGAGCTCATCGGTTTCGTCATCCATATCCAGCCCCAATAGAGGAAGGGATTTGTATTTCCATACAGCGCGTTCTTTGTGTACGCAGCAGCGCCCTGCATGTTTTGAACGTCGGGGGCTGAGTTCTAATGGCAGACGGTCTATTTTGTCTGTTGTCAGTTCTCCGTTTTTCCACAATTTTACAAGTTCTGTCAGCAATCTGTGGCGGACAAACATAATGTTGTTCGTAAATGCCATATAGTTAAAGGGGTTAGTTATTAGGTTTTGCAAAGATAGTGATAGTTTGTGTCCTATGGAAATATTAAAAAAAGAAAAATCACATTTTCCTCTTTTTATATTCAGATTTGTTCTGTCGCTGTGGAATGTAGCCGACTGGTTTATATATGAATCTTTATAGGTAAAAATAATAAATTTCGTAAAAGCAACTGATAATGGCAGGGGAAGAGGAAACCATTTTAGTGAAAGATATGTTATAGCTGTGCCAATTTGGCAGAATAAAACTGTCAATTTCTCCTTTTTCATGTTTGGCACGTTTTTCGCAAGATATTTTGCGTCACTGCTTAAAGATGACGGATAATTGATATAATTAAAAGTATAACATATAAAAATTAAGAACTATGAACATTAAACCATTAGCAGACAGAGTATTGATTCTTCCAGCTCCTGCGGAAGAAAAAACAATCGGTGGTATCATTATTCCTGATACAGCAAAGGAAAAACCATTGCAAGGTGAAGTTGTCGCAATAGGTAACGGAACGAAAGACGAGGAGATGGTGTTGCATGTAGGTGATCAGGTATTGTATGGCAAATATTCAGGTACAGAATTGGAACATGACGGTAAGAAATACCTTATCATGCGTCAGAGCGATGTTCTCGCTGTTTTGGGATAATTAAATAGTACATTGTAAATCATTAAATTGTAAATAGAATTATGGCTAAAGATATTAAATTCAACATTGATGCCCGTGACGAATTGAAGAAGGGTGTAGACGAATTGGCTAACGCAGTGAAAGTAACTCTTGGTCCGAAAGGACGTAATGTGATTATTGAAAAGAAATTCGGTGCTCCTCACATTACTAAGGATGGTGTAACTGTGGCAAAGGAAGTGGAATTGGCTGATGCGTTTCAGAACACAGGTGCGCAATTGGTGAAATCTGTTGCTTCAAAGACAGGTGACGATGCAGGTGACGGTACTACTACTGCTACTGTGCTGGCTCAATCAATCGTAGGGGTAGGTTTGAAGAATGTTACTGCCGGAGCAAATCCGATGGATTTGAAACGTGGTATTGATAAAGCTGTTGCCAAAGTGGTTGAATCTATCAAGTCTCAGGCCGAGATGGTAGGTGACAATTATGACAAGATTGAACAAGTAGCTGCGGTATCTGCCAATAACGATCCTACTATCGGTAAGTTGATTGCAGACGCTATGCGTAAAGTTTCTAAAGATGGTGTGATTACTATCGAAGAGGCTAAAGGAACGGATACTACTATCGGTGTGGTAGAAGGTATGCAGTTTGATCGTGGTTATCTGTCTGCTTACTTTGTAACCGACACAGAAAAGATGGAATGTGTGATGGAACATCCGTACATCTTGATTTATGATAAGAAGATTTCTAACTTGAAGGATTTCTTGCCTATTTTGGAACCGGCTGTACAGAGCGGACGTCCTTTGCTGGTGATTGCAGAAGATGTAGACAGCGAAGCTTTGACTACATTGGTTGTAAACCGTCTGCGTTCTCAGTTGAAGATTTGTGCTGTGAAGGCTCCGGGCTTCGGTGACCGTCGTAAAGCTATGTTGGAAGATATCGCAGTATTGACCGGTGGTATCGTTATCAGCGAGGAAAAAGGTTTGAAGTTGGAACAAGCTACTCTTGAAATGTTGGGTACTTGCGATAAGGTAACTGTTTCTAAAGATAATACTACTATTGTAAACGGTGCCGGTGCAAAAGAGAACATTCAGGAACGTATCAATCAGATTAAAGCTGAAATAAAGAATACTACTTCAGATTATGATAAGGAAAAGTTGCAGGAACGTTTGGCTAAGTTGTCAGGTGGTGTAGCTGTTCTTTATGTAGGTGCGGCTTCGGAAGTCGAAATGAAAGAAAAGAAAGACCGTGTGGATGATGCGTTGTGCGCTACTCGTGCAGCTATTGAAGAAGGTATCGTTCCGGGCGGTGGTGTAGCTTACATCCGTGCTTCTGAAGCGTTGGAAGGTCTGAAAGGCGATAATGAAGATGAAACAACCGGTATTGAGATCATCAAGCGTGCTATCGAGGAACCGCTTCGTCAGATTGTGGCTAATGCAGGTAAGGAAGGTGCTGTTGTCGTTCAGAAAGTACGTGAAGGTAAAGGTGACTTCGGTTATAACGCTCGTACTGATGTTTACGAAAACCTGCATGCTGCCGGTGTGGTGGATCCTGCTAAGGTAACTCGTGTAGCTTTGGAAAATGCAGCTTCTATTGCAGGTATGTTCCTGACTACAGAATGTGTAATTGTGGAAAAGAAAGAAGATAAACCAGAAATGCCGATGGGTGCTCCCGGAATGGGTGGCATGGGCGGCATGATGTAATCTTTGCCCCATAAATGATTAACGGACTCCCTGTTGGCGAAATGTTGACAGGGAGTTTTTTTATAGACCATAGTGGATTATCTCCTCAAGTTTTATTTACTCTCTAAATTTCGGTTCATCCGAGAAATAATGAGGAGACTGTCACTCTTGAAAGATTATGTGGTTTTATTTCAAATTGAATTGTCTTATAAAAAAAGAAACTGTTTCTGAATGTTCAGAAACAGTTTCTTTTTTAGTGAGCCTCTTGTCGGATTCGAACCAACGACCCCGAGATTACAAATCACGTGCTCTGGCCAACTGAGCTAAAGAGGCGTTGCTTTTTGTTTAGCGGGTGCAAAGGTAAGAATATCTTTTAAAAGAACAAATTTTTTCATAGGAAAAATTGTTGGAAATTACCATTTGGTAATTTTTACTCCGAAATAACGCTCTATCTTTGCATCCGCTAAACAAAAAAAGTGAAGTTTATGAAGGATAGTATTGATTTTGGTAGCATGGAAATTCCGAAATTGTTTCGGAAATTGCTGATACCTACTGTGCTGGGGATGGTATTTTCGGCTGTGTTTGTGATAACAGATGGTATTTTTGTAGGTCAAGGGATAGGTAGTGACGCATTGGCGGCAGTGAATATTACTGCTCCTTTGTTTTTGATAAGTACAGGTATCGGATTGATGTTTGGTGTTGGTGCATCGGTGGTGGCATCTATTCATTTATCTCAGGGAAAGTTGAAAGCTGCCCGTATCAATGTGACGCAGGCTGTTGTGGTTTCTTCTTTGTTTTTGGCTGTGTTGTGGGGAGTGGTATGTTTGTTTGCTCCACAAGTAGCTGTGTGGTTGGGAAGTTCGGAACGACTGTTGCCTTTGGCGGTGGAATATATGTATTGGTTTTTGCCTTTTCTGGTATTTAGTGCTTTACTAAGTTCAGGGATGTTCTTTGTCCGTCTGGATGGTTCTCCTAATTATGCCATGTTGTGTAATGCTATTCCGGCAGTGGTGAACATTCTATTGGATTATGTATTTATTTTTATTTTCAAATGGGGAATGATGGGGGCGGCGCTGGCTACTAGTCTGGGCTATATTTTGGGAGCCGGAATGATTGTAGTTTATTTAAGTCGCAGAAAAAATGTGATTCATTTTTGCCGGGTGAAACTTAGCAAGAAGAGTATGCGGCTCACTTGGCGCAATGTGGGATATATGTGTCATTTAGGAGCTTCCACCTTTTTGTGCGAGGCGGCCATAGCCTGTATGATGTTTGCAGGTAATTATGTGTTCATTCATTATTTAGGCGAAGATGGAGTGGCTGCTTTCAGTATTGCCTGTTATTTCTTTCCCATTATATTTATGGTATATAATGCCATAGGACAATCGGCTCAACCCATTTTAAGCTATAACTTTGGAGCGGGCGATGCCATGCGGGTACGCTCCGCTTTCCGTCTGGCACTGGGAACGGCCGTGACCTGTGGACTTGTGTTTTTTGCGTTAACAGCTTTGTTCAATCATCAGATTGTGGCTATGTTCATTGATCGTTCCTATCCAGCATACGATATTGCTGTGGCGGGACTGCCTTTGTTTGCGTCTGGCTTTATTTTTTTTGCTGTAAACATTGTTTCCATTGGCTATTTCCAAAGTGTAGAGCGGGCACGTCCGGCTATGATGATTACAGTTTTGCGTGGGTTTGTTTTTATGGTACTTTGTTTATTTGGCTTGCCGTTGCTATTGAAGGTGCCAGGGATATGGCTGGCGGTTCCTTTGGCGGAAATACTTACTTTTTTAGTGATAATGGCGATTTATTATCGTAAACATCAGTGGGTTCGCAGATGATTTTTTACCTTTGTGGTAATTAATCGGGTGGATATATGGATGCATTCATACAGAAGTTTTGTGAGAAATATAGTTTGCCAATAGCTTTGAGCTTGCAGTTGTTGGATAATATGGAGAAGTTCACTTTTCGTAAAGGAGATTTTCTTGTACAGGAAGGCGGGCGGAACTCAAACTTCTATATTGTAAGTAAAGGAATCTGGCGGGGGCATTACCTTAATGACGGGGTAGATGTTTCCGTCTGGTTTGCTTCTGAAGGGGAGGCCATCTTCTCGTCATGGGGATATGTGGAAAATACAGCTTCGTTGGTTTCTATCGAAGCGATGTGTGACAGTGAACTTTATGGTATTTCGAAGGCAAAACTCGAAGTATTATATGCCGAATCTGTTGAACTGGCTAATTTTGGAAGACGATTGTTCGAACAGCAGCTTTTAGGGCTTGAAAGTTGGATGATAACGGGAGGAAGCCCCCGGGCCAAAGAACGTTATCTTACTTTGTTGGAAGAGAATCCGGAACTGTTGCAGTATGTACCTCTGAAGCATATCGCTTCTTATTTATGGATTACCCCACAGTCGTTAAGCCGTATCCGTGCCGAATTGGGGAGAAGGAAAAAAGACCAATGACAATTTTAGCATTTACGGGGTTGGTTTTTTCGTATGGAAACGCATTGCTCTCTTAGCTTTTTCTTGTATGGTTCATCCTTGCCTTGATGGATGGTAGAAAAGTTGGTATCCGATAAATATTTATCTTAAAAGTGTCATTGCATTTTATTTTTGCGTAAGTTTGTAGTGAATCCTAAAAAACTTATGGCAATGATAGATGATATTTTAGAGTTTAACAAGAAATTTGTTGAGAGCAAGGGGTATGAGAAATATATTACCAACAAATATCCTGATAAAAAAATAGCTATTCTTTCTTGTATGGATACCCGATTGACGGAATTGTTACCTGCTGCTTTGGGCATCAAGAATGGTGATGTAAAAATTATCAAGAATGCAGGTGGGGTTATCTCGCATCCGTTTGGTAGTGTAATCCGTAGTCTGATGGTGGCTATTTATGAGTTAGGTGTAAAGGAAGTTATGGTTGTTGCTCATTCTGATTGTGGGGCCTGTCACATGAATAGTAATGAGATGATAGAACACATGAAAGCACGTGGCATCAAGCAGGAAACCATTGATATGATTCGTTTCTGTGGTGTAGATTTTGGAGCATGGTTGGATGGTTTTGAGGATACGGAGAAATCGGTGAAAGGGACTGTACGGGCTATTATGGAGCATCCATTAATACCTGAAGATATTATGGTGAGGGGATTTATTATTGATTCGGTGACGGGTGAACTGACAAAAGTATAAAATGTGAGCTTTTTTATACAATCATGTTCATGTGACTTTGTGCATTATAAGAAAGAGAGGTATTTCTGCCCGATGCAGTATGTACCTCTCTTTTTATGGAAGTCTGTATTTATTTCATGTCTTTTTATTGAGCGAAAGCATGATGATATCCATCCACTTTGTTCCAATTGCCACGGGTAAAGTCGGGTACGGCAACAGGTGCATTTCCGTTTTCTATAGAAAGACGGGTCAAGTCGGCCATACAGCACCATTCTGCTAAATCATAAACGTCCATGTCCAGAGGAAGTCCGTTGCGCAAGCAATATACCAAGCGATAATCCATAATGAAGTCCATCCCTCCATGTCCACCTATTTTCTTTGCTGTTTCTTCTAATTCTTGGTGGATAGGATGTTTGTATTGGCTCATCAAAGTTTCTTTTACTTTTTCGGGAACAGCCGAGTGCATACTCAGATTTTCGTGATCGGGTATGCTGGTGCTGTCAATTTGATCCGGGCGGAAACAATATTGCTCGATGGGATATTTGTTGGCAAAACCTTTGGTACCGGTCAGCTGATACATACGGCTATAGGGACGCGGATTCATTACATCATGTTGTATGTGGATGGTTTTGCCGTTTTCTGTGCGGATAAAAGTCATGGTATGGTCGCCGTTTTGGAAATCGGGTGCTTCTTCTTTCTGATATTGTTTTACCAGCTCGGGACCGGTTACAGCTTTGGTGTCCATGGCTACCAGTGTCTTCATGCGGTCACCGCGGTGAATGTTGAGCAATTGGCAGGCAGGACCTAGGCCGTGTGTGGCATAAACGTCTCCACGGAACTCCCGGTTGTAGTCCAAACGCCAGTTGTTCCAGTAATAAGGCCAGAATTCTTCCAGATTATGGATGTATGAACCTTCTACATGGAGCACTTCGCCGAAAAGACCTTTTTGTGCCATATTTAATGTCGTCAGTTCGAAGAAGTCATAAACACAGTTTTCAAGTTGCATACAGTGTTTACGGGTCTTTTCGGAAGTATTGATAAGTGCCCAAATTTCATCCAGTGACATGGCGGCAGGTACCTCGATGGCTGCATGTTTTCCATGTTCCATGGCATAGATACCCATTTCAGCATGGTGTTTCCAGTCTGTTGCAATGTATACTAAGTCGATATCGTTTCGCTCGCACAGTTGTTTCCATGCATCTTCGCTGCCAGAGTAGAGGGCAGGGGCTTCCATACCGGCGTTAGTTACAATTTTTTGTGCTTTTTCCGCATTTTCAGGCAATAAGTCGCAAAGAGCGACAATTTTAGTTCCCGGTATGTGCGTCCAACGTTCTACCGCACTGGGACCACGCATACCCAAACCGATGAAACCTACACGCACAGTGTCAAGTTTAGGAGTTATTAGTTCGATTACATCCTGTTGTCCCGCAGGACGTTCGGGAACTGGAACTTCAAGAGGTGCATACTCTTTTGTTGCAGTTGTTTCTTTGGGAATTGGGGTACAGCCGGCGAGGCATAATAACGCTATACCGACGAAGAAGGTAGATAGGTTTTTAATCATGGCTCTATTAATTGAAATTTATAGGTTAATAGTAGATGGTTGCAAAAATAGGAAATATCGTTGGAAAAACCTCATAAAATCGGCAGATTGCAGCAACTAAAATTGATTATTAAGAAGTTAGTGGCAAATCGGAGAAATTGGGAAGATGGTATAAAACGGTCTTAAAGCGGATTGCAGCAGGAAAACGGTTTCCTAGCCGTTACCCGAAAGCAATGCAGATTTAACACACTCCATTTCGTTTGCGGCATTCTGCGTAGGTTTGCTTATCAAGAGATAATTCGTTAATTTATTTCACATAAAAGTTTTATCGGAAATTTTACGTTTCTAAATATTTCCATGTGTCTATCTATATCATTTAAAATATCTTCAAATCTCTCAAGATTCGATAAATAGTCATAACCTCCCGACCTGTTAAAGTTTTCTTTTATTTTTAATTTGCCAATAACTTCAAACTTGTCTTTCATAAGTGTCATATCCTTATGAGTAACTAATTTAAATGGAAATCCAAAAAAGAACTCTTTTTTTCCTTCAAAAATTTCAATGGAATCATTGCTATAAGTTCTTTGCCTTTGTGCTTCTGTCAGTAGTATGGCATTGTGTGTATGATAATCCCAAAGTATGTCGATTTTGGGTTGTTGCTTTAAGATTTCTTTTCTACTCGGTCCACCCATTAGGTGTCCGACTATAAATTCATCTTTTAACGTTTCAATTGTTGGTTTTTGTTTTCCCTTGTAGGTTGTAAGTACAAAATCATAGGTTATTTGTGATTTTTCTTGCGTGATTTGTGCACAAATTATAGCACAATAATTGTTGTCTGAAAGTTTAAAGGACAGAACATCATTTGATTCAAAATATAGATTTTTTACAACTCTGTATTTTTTTCTATTTCTAACTTTTTTGTTTGGTGCAGATATTTTTTCTAAAAATCGGTCAAGGACTTTTTGTCTTTTTTTGCCTTCCTTTTCGTCTACATCTTTTGTCCAAAGATTTACACCTGCTTTGAGTTCAATAACTCGTTTCACTTCATTTAAGATTTCATCAGTCAGTTCTCCGATTTCCCAAAATGCCAAGGCGTAAGCTGTAACAAAAATTTCGTGATAAAAATCCGTTTCATCTCCATAATCTTCTTTTATGAATGGAATTTCTTTTTTAATTATTTCAGCACTTGCTCCATTATCATACAATTCCATTATATATTCATAGGTGTCGTGTGCTAAATCTCCATCAATTATTTTTACTCCGTCTGTTGCCATTTCGATTTTATGTTTTTACTATCCCGCTTGTCGATAAATATACGCACTGAATTATTTAAAATACGCAATGCGTAAAAAGTATATTGCAAGTGCGAAGAGTTATCTCCCCCCCAAAGGTACTAATTCTTGGGGATACAGACGTTGTTTTCCGTGTGAAACTAATATCAACTTACTTTGCTTTCCTTGATTATCTTGAAAAACATAATAAAATTTATGGAACTTTCCTTATGTGGAAAAGCTACTGCCGTTGATTGACTTCTGCCGGAACATATTGAGATTCTCGGAAAAGGTATTTTCAAATATGTGTGAACGATGTTCCACTTGTGCAATGGTTCAGGCAGAATGCGAATGAATGGAGGAACGGTTTGGGGACTGCATCTACTAAACAGGATAAAGAACTGAAAATATAGAATGCACCCTAAATTCTATTCCAAAAGTAAATAAAAGCATTAGAAGATAAAAGATTATCAGAAAAATTTCCGACTTTTGTAGTCGGATAGAGGCAACTCTTTTCAAAACATACGGGAAAAAAAGAAGCGTTATGTTTATCTTGTAGGTTGGAAACGTAGGAAATTTCGGACTTGGTACAAGGGATAGCATAGTGGTTCTCACGCCATAGCGTGGGCTGCTATTATCATATCTGTGCCAAAGGTTTCCTACGACCTCCAACTTAGACGTGGTAGCATTGCAGTTCCACGCTCTCGCATTTTATAACCGCCTATAAAGGGACTGATAGGCATCGAATAGAATACATATATGGAACAACAGTTTTGTCAAAGTTGTGGTATGCCCCTAACTGATGAAAACAGAGGGACAAATGCCAATGGGAGCAGTAGTGAGGATTATTGCGTGTATTGTTACAAAAAAGGTGAGTTTACCCAAGATTTCACAATGAGCCAAATGATTGAGTTCTGCCTGCAATTCTTAGACCAATGGGCTGTGCAGACCGAATGTAAGTTGAGTCCCGTACAAGCAAAGGAACAAATGCTTCAACACTTTCCCTACCTGAAACGGTGGAAAGAAAAAGATGAACGGACACTAACGGAAAAGGCAACCCACTTGCTTGCCCAATGCGAAAATGTGACCATCGCATCCATTGATGCCGACGGTTATCCGCGACCTGTGCAGATGTCCAAGATACATGCCAAAAGTTTTAACGAAGTCTGGATGGCGACAAGTGTCGGCTCCATGAAAGTGAATGATTTTAAGGCGAACAACAAGGCGGGTCTTTGCTATGACCATTACGGGGATGGCGTTGCCCTGCGTGGTACGGTAGAAATTATTACGGACGATACTATCCGCAAGGACATATGGCAGGACTGGTTCGTTCATCATTTTCCCGATGGACCAAGTGATCCCAATTATGTGCTTCTACATTTCATGGGTACGGAAGCCACCTTTTGGATAAATGGCGAATTTTCTCACTCCAACATCTGATATTTATGAAAACTATTGCACCTGATAATAAAAACATAGCCGCTTGCGGTCTTTATTGTGGAGCCTGCCGTAAGTTCTTGGCGGAGAAATGTTCCGGATGTAAACCAAATAAAAAAGCAACTTGGTGTAAAATCCGCTCATGTTGCCAAGAAAACAAGCTTAATACTTGTGCTGAATGCTCCCATGATGTCAGGGAATGCAAGTTGTTTTCCAATTGGATAAGCAAAGTATTTGCATTTTTGTTTAATTCTGACCGTTCTGCTTGCATTAGCTATATTAAGGAACAAGGTGAACAAGCCTTTGCCGAAGAGATGACAAAACGTAAATGTCAAACCATCAGAAGAAAATAAATATGAAGAACGAGGTGTTATATCTATTGTTAAATAACTATGCTGACCATGAAGCCGTGTTCCTAGCTTCGGCTATTGCGTGTGATGAACGTAGTATAAAAGAAAATCCCAAATACATGAACAAAGTCGTAGCTCCTACATTGGATGTTGTACGCTCATGCAGTGGTTTCTATACTTTACCCGACTATTCTTTTGAAACGATGCCTAATGATTATGCCGCTTTGGTGCTAATTGGTGGTTTCGGCTGGTTCGACGAACTGGAAGCAGATAAAGTCGTGCCAATCGTTCGCCGTGCCATAAAGAAGGGGATTATCGTAGGAGCTATCTGCAACGCTGCTTCTTTCCTTGCCAAACATGGTTTCTTAAATGAGATAAAACATACGGGAAATGGTTTGGAACAGCTACAATTATGGGGAGGAGGCAATTATACCAATAAGGCAGGTTATATGAATGAGCAAGCTGTATCGGACAAACGCATTGTTACGGCAAATGGCACAGGTTACTTGGAATTTGCTAAAGAGTTGTTGTTATTGCTGGAGAATGATACCCCTGAACAAATAGAAATGTTTTACTGCTTCAACAAAGAAGGATTGGTAAAGCTGTTCAGTCAATTACCTTGATAGTATGGATTTGTCAGATTGGTTCAAAGGTTTTGAGAAAGGTATCGCTCGACTCTCATCGGAACAACGAGCAGCCTTCTTTTCAGAATGTAGCAAGAATTGCGTGGATGGTGGTGTGCTTTCCATTTACAGGAAACTCTACAAGGATGCCAATGGAGATATGGATGTTTTCTTTCAGATGGCAGATGAATTGCCGGGAGTAAAAAGCGAGATTGTAGAGAAAGGTCGTGTCTATCATCTTATTTTCTTGGAATGTACTTGTGGCTTGTGTAAAAAAGGATATGTCACCACACCTTTGCTTTGTGAATGTTCACGTCAGAGTGTTCTTTATTCTTTGCAAAACCTTTGGAAAGAACAGAAATTTAGAGTAACACTTTGCCATTCTATTTTGCAGGGTGGACAGAACTGTAAAATAAAAATTGAATTGATATAGGATACTATTCTACCGCGAATCATGCAGCAGGTAAAAAGAAAATGAGTTCATCTTTCTTTTTGCCTGCTATATTTTACTATATTTGCATCTGTAAGAGTTACCCAAACCAGCAAAGTGATGCAGATCACGGTAATTAGGATGGTTGCCAACTCATTATCCTAAAATGAGGTGAATTTTCTAACTCTCTTGATTTCAAAGAGGTATATTCTTTTTGAAGAAATACAATATATTTTTAATGTTAGTGTATTGCTTGTCGGATAAATTGATTTCACTTATACTGTATTTATAACAAAAAAGCAGTCTTGAAAAGTCAAGACTGCTTTTTTGTTATAATTGTAATTCAATTCCCTCAATCAAAAAGTACGGTTCTTATTTAGGTCTATAACCATACATTAATGCGGCATTAATTTCAATAGCCCTCATATATTCTTTGAAAATTTTTTTTACTCTTTTCATCCTGCTATCCTTTTTTAAAACATTAAAAACTAATCTTTTGTACCTTTTACTTTGTATCGTACCCCCAAGCACGGAGGGCGTCATTTCCCATATCTTTGAGACCTGCTTTGATGATCTCTTTCAATTTCTTCATAATGTTATCCTTTCTTTGATTAAAAAAATAGGGTTATTTTCTTACTTAATCCCTATACCCCAAGCTCTTACTTCGTTTTCACCCATTAGAGCAAGGGCTTTCTTAAAAATACTTTTTACCTTTTTCATAATCTCGTTATCCTTTCTTTTTATGTTTTACAACACAAAATTATACTGTTTTGTTCTAGATTGTACTCTGATAAAGATAAAATGTATGCGAAAATGGCAAATTCTTGACCTGCATCAAGAATTTGCCATTTTTGATTAAAAAACTATTTCAGAAGCCTAGCTTCTTAAATTCATTTTCAAAATTAGGTGTAAATATTTCTTTTCCAATATTGCTCCTGATCTCTTCTAGTGACCAAAAACGGCCGCCATCCAGTTCCTCGCTGGGAATAATGGGACCGTCATAAGTGGTTTTATGCGAGAATACCAATTCTTTTTCCCGGGTGGATTCGAATACATAGCTAGTCAGTAATTCGGGAGTAAAGTCGGTGATGCCCAGTTCTTCTTTTACTTCACGTTTCAAGGCTGTTTCCACACTTTCACCCAAATCTATGTGTCCGCCTACGGCTGTGTCCCATTTGCCTGGTTGAATATCTTTCCAGTCAGGACGCCTTTGCAAATAGAGTTCGCCTTTACTGTTGAATACATGCAAGTGGACTACCGGATGTAGCAATTTACTTCCATTATGACATTCTCCACGGGTTGCAGCTCCTGTTATGTTTCCTTGTTCATCTACTATAGGAAACATTTCTTCTTTATTATCATAATTCATCTTCGCTATTTTTTGTTACTGCAAAGATATGAATTCGGACTCGGATTATATGGATCTTATAGTTTTTAATAGTAAAAAGGGATGTGAAATCTTTATAATCCGATTCCGAAATGCCGTTTAATAATTTACTTGATGCCGTTTTAAAAAAGCTACTGTTTTATGTATTTCCTTATACATCACAATATCTTCTTTTATAAAAGGTACCTCGTTGCGGTAGGTGGCGAGAAACTTCTCAATAAACGGTGAACTACGGAGCGGACGGCGGAAATCTATACCTTGTGCGGCGTTCATCAATTCGATGGCAAGTATATGTTCCAGATTATCCATCACTTTGTAGAGCTTGGTGGGCGGCGTTGGCTCCCATACTTACATGGTCTTCCTGTCCGTTGCTGGATACTATAGAGTCGCTACTGGCGGCATAACAGTACATTTTATTCTGGCTTACCATGCTGGCAGCCGCATATTGGGGAATCATGAAACCGGAGTTAAGTCCCGGATTGGCAACTAGAAATTCGGGCAATCCGCGAAGTCCCATAATGAGTTGTGCCACACGCCGTTCGGATATGTTTCCCAGTTCGGCCATAGCAATGGCAAGATAATCATATACCAATGCCAGGGGCTGTCCGTGGAAGTTGCCACCTGAAATGATAAGGTCTTCATCGGGGAAGATAGTGGGATTATCGGTAACTGAATTTATCTCGGTCAACAGTACTGAAGCTACGTGGTTGATGGCATCTTTGGTTGCACCATGAACTTGTGGGATGCAACGGAATGAATAGGGGTCTTGTACGTGTTGTTTGGGCTGTACGATGATTTCACTGCCTTCCAGCATTCTTCGGAATGCGGCTCCGGTTTCTATCTGGCCTTTATGCGGACGCATTTGTTGGATACAATCCATGAACGGATCGATGCGGCCGTCAAAGGCTTCCAGGGAGATGGCGGCAATGAGGTCGGCTTTCTTGGAAAGACGGAAGGCTTTGAGTATGGCATACACTCCGTTGGCACTCATAAACTGGGTACCATTGAGCAGAGCCAGTCCTTCTTTGCTTTTCAATTTGACTGGTTCCCAACCAAACTCATCAAGCACGCTGATAGCTTCGCAGCGTTTGCCTTTATAATACACATCGCCTACGCCGATCAACGGAAGGAAGAGATTGGCGAGCGGGGCAAGATCTCCTGAGGCTCCCAATGAACCGCGGTCATAGACAATGGGCATTACATCGTTATTGAAAAAGTCGATAATGCGCTGTACAGTGATGACTTGTACGCCACTGTGTCCCAAAGAAAGAGCATGAGCTTTTAATAAAAACATCAGCTTCACAATGACATGGGGCATTTCTGCGCCTATACTGCAAGCGTGGCTTTTTACCAGGTTCTCTTGCAAAGTACTCAGTTCATCGGAAGAAATATTACGGTTGCACAGGCTGCCGAATCCTGTAGTGATGCCATAGAGAGGGACATCGGATTCCTTGATCTTTCTGTCCAGGTAATCCCGGCATTTCTGAATCCGGTCTTTAGCTTCGGGAGCCAGTTCCAATTTCAGATTTTCATTAATAATACGTTCGATGATGTCAAAAGTGAGGTCACCCGAACCTATTTGATATACATTCTTCATGGTCTGATTCTTTTTTTAACCGCGGAGGTTGGGATTAAAACATGGTTTTCACATAGTCCAGTATTTTCTGTTCTTCGGCAATGGTCGTCTGTTCTATCATATCGGCCTCTTCGCTCATCTCTTTGACGAATTTTTCGTCTTTGATAGAAGTGAGGTTGATACGTACATTCAGCAAGGCTCCCAGAATGGCAGTCCGGGCACACATCATGGACACGCAGGCATCGGTTACAGCGTTGCTGTTCCCTTTTCTGGCTACCACATCAATCATGGGCAGAATGGAATGGACGGTACGTGCCACCTCCATAGGCACTTGGGCGGCATATTTGCTTTCCTTCTGTATGGTTTCACTGCGGATAGCCTTTTCTTCATCCGTTTCTTTTGGAAGTTTGAATGCGGAGAAAACACGGTCGTATGCTTCTGAATCACGGTCTACATCGGTTATCAGCTGGCGGGTGAGTTCTTCGAAACGAACAGAAAGATCTTCCATAATTTCGTTCACTTCTACATATTTCTTGCGGCCTATGGTAAGATTGGCTACCATAGCTGCCAGTGAGGTGGCAAGGGCTCCATTGAGTGCTGAAACACTGCCGCCACCGGGGACAGGATCATTACTGAGTACTTTATTGATAAATTCTTTGATGGTAAGTTCTGTTAACATGGCTATTAGTATTTAATTGGTTAATTTGAATTTAGAATACGTCCTCCTTTGATGGTCAGCTTGACTGCGTTCATACCTGTATAATAAGGTAATATATGGGGGGTGTCGGTTCCCAGTAAAACAAAGTCTCCCTGTTTTCCGGCTTCTATGCTTCCGATGCGGTCGGCGCGTCCGAGAGCTGCCGCACCGTTCAGTGTGATGGCTGTGATAGCCTCTGCAACGGTCAGTTTCATATAGATGCAGGCTAGAGCAAAAGTCAGCGGGATGGAACCGGAGAAACAACTGCCTGGATTTAGATCGGTGGCAAGGGCTACGGCACAGCCGCTGTCTATCATTTTCCTGCCACGGGCGTAGGGCTCTTTTAGTGTAAAGGCAGTTAGTGGCAATAGAGTGGCTACTACATTATTTTGTGCCAAAGCTTTTATGCCTTCATCGGATGCTTGCAACAGATGGTCGGCGCTGAGGGCCTTCAATTCTCCTGCCAGTTCTGCTCCTCCAAAGCTGACAATTTCATCAGCGTGCAACTTGGCACCGAAGCCTAGAGCTTGCGCAGCTTTCAATAACTTTCGAGACTGATCTACAGTGAATACCCCTTTTTCACAGAAAATATCGCAATTTTCGGCCAATTGTTTCTGATGAATCATGGGCAACATTTCGTTAATCAGAAAATCAATATATGCGTCACTTCGCCCTTTGTATTCTTCGGGTAAGGCGTGAGCACCTAAAAAAGTGGTGGCAATATCTACTTTCCGGTCGGGACATTCATTGATAACTTGCATGACACTGAGTTGTTTCAGTTCTGTATCACGATCCAGACCATATCCGCTTTTTCCTTCCACAGTGGTGATCCCCATCCGGCTCATGGTATCCAGAAACCATTCGGCTTTATGTTTCAGTTCTTCAAAGGAGGCTTCCCGGGTGGCACGTACAGTATTGATAATGCCTCCGCCACGTTCCATGATGCTCATATAACTGTCGCCGTTGAGCCGCCAGATGAATTCGTCGGGGCGAAACCCTCCGAAAACCAAATGGGTATGAGAGTCAACGAATCCTGGCAACAATACATTCCCTCTGGCGTCAAGTACTTTATAGCCGGGCTTTTCATGGCTTATACGGTTTTCGCCAACATAGGTAATAATACCGTCGGTTATTCTTACCGTTCCGCAAGGAATGTTGAGAAGTTCGTTCATGGCTTCTCCTTTCCGGGCGGTTCTGCCTTGCGGAGTAACGATGTGGGCATTGATGATAATCAAGTTGTTGCTCATAACTTTGTTCTTGTTTATTCCATGATACGTGCTTCCAGCACTTGTTGCATGGAGAAGTTTTCCAATCCCAGATAGTAAGAGGCAGTGTCTATCAAGGCCTCCATAGGAACAAGTCCTACGATTTCGCTGCCGATGATGCTTACTCCGTAGCGTTTGGCTTCAAAACGTACCATTTCGAATGCCCGGTAGATAGCGGTTTTACTATAGTCGGTGAGATTCATGGATACCTGAGTGATACCCCGATCCTTCAGTTCCACGCCCATGGCCTTGCAATAGCGCAGTCCGCCACCGATAAAACGGATTTTCTTGGCAATGTCATGCGCTATTTCTAGGCTGGGAGTATTGAGATTTATATTGTAGGCAACTAAGGGCATACGGGCTCCGATGGCTACAGTTCCAGCAGTGGGGTGACGTTCCGCAGGACCAAAATCGGGATGCCATTCGGGTTGGTGAATCTTTTCCTTCATTCCTTCGAATTCTCCTTTACGGATGACAGCAAGATTTTCACGATGTGGTGCACTAGCTGATTTTTCATATAAGAATACAGGGAGATTATATTGAGAGGCCACCCGTTGTCCCACTTCTTTGGACACCGCTATAGCATCTTCCATGGTACATCCTTTGATGGGAATGAATGGAACTACATCTACAGCTCCCATACGGGGGTGCTGTCCTTGGTGATGGTTCAGGTCAATTAGTTCTACTGCTATACCGATAGCTTCTATCACAGCTTCTTTCAAGGCGTCCGGTTCTCCAACGACGGTAACTACCAGCCGGTTGTGGTCTTCATCGTTACTATAATCCAATAATTTTACGCCTGCCTTGGCACGAAACGGAGATACAATCTCGTCTATTTTTTGTAAGTCACGTCCTTCGCTGAAGTTGGGGACGCATTCCATAATTTTTGTCCAGTTCATAATATCACTTATTTAATTCCTTTATCTTTTAATATTTTATTGATTAATGAGTCTTCTGCTAGATGCGGCAGGGTGATATGATAACCATCGGCATGGCTTTCGTTGAACTCCGCCGAAGTTTCCATGGCATGAGGGTTGCGTGCCCACGAACGGCGTGCCACTCCTCCCATTACATCCCATAACATGGATGAGCGGAGAATACGGTCTACCCGTTCACTGCCGTCGCATACCATTCCGAATCCGCCATTGATGGCTTTACCTATACCTACACCACCTCCATTGTGCAAAGCGACAAGGCTCATGCCCCGGGCACAATTTCCGGCAAAGCATTGCACAGCCATATCTGCCATTACATTGCTGCCGTCCTTGATATTGGAAGTTTCCCGGAAAGGAGAGTCGGTACCGCTTACATCGTGGTGGTCACGTCCCAACATGATAGGACCTACCTCGCCCCGGCGTACCATTTCATTGAAACGCAGTGCGATATTCATACGTCCCAGTGCGTCTTGATACAGAATTCGTGCTTGGGTCCCTACCACCAGGTTATTTTTTTCGGCGTCGCGAATCCATATCCAGTTGTCCATATCCTGTCCGCGGCGATCTTTAGGGATACACTCCATAGCAGCATGGTCGGTCTTTATCAAATCTTCCTTTTTTCCGCTCAGGCATACCCAGCGGAAGGGGCCGTAACCATAATCGAAAAGTTGGGGTCCCATGATATCCTCTACATAGGACGGCCAGATGAATCCATCCTTCTCGTCTGTTCCATTGCGTGAGATTTCTTTCACTCCAGCGTCATAAATCGCTTTCATGAAAGAATTGCCATAATCGAAGAAATAAGTGCCCCGTGCCACCAGTTCCTTGATAACATGGAAATGGCGGCGCAAAGTTTCGTCCACCATTTTATCAAAAGTTTCTCTGTCTTCTTTCAGCATACGGGTACGTTCTTCGAATGAGATACCTGCAGGACAATAACCGCCTTCGTAAACGGCATGGCAGGAAGTCTGGTCACTGAGAAGTTCGATGTGGATGTTGTGATGTAGCGCATACTCCAACAGATTGACTACATTGCCATGGTAGGCTATGGAGCAGGGGATTCGTCGGGCCATGGCATCGGTAGCCAGCCGGTAGGCTTCAGACAAATCGGATGTGATATGCTGTACCCACCCTTGGCGGTGGCGGGTTTCTATGCGTGAATAATCTACTTCGGCTATGATGGCCACTGCTCCGGCTATCTCTGCCGCTTTGGGTTGTGCGCCACTCATTCCGCCTAATCCGGAGGATACGAAAAGATGGCCGTTCAGGTTACCGTTCTGAGGTACTCCTAATTTCATGCGGCCGGCATTTAATAAGGTGTTGAATGTGCCGTGTACAATGCCTTGGGGACCGATGTACATCCAGCCTCCGGCCGTCATCTGTCCATAATTGGCTACTCCCATCTGCGCGGCGATTTCCCAGTCTTTCTGGTTGTCGAACATGCCTACCATCATGGAGTTGGTGATGATGACGCGGGGGGCTTCGGGATGTGATTGGAATAAGCCCAAAGGATGGCCGCTTTCTACCACCAGAGTCTGTTCATTGGTCATTATCTCCAGATACTGCTTGATAAGCCGGTATTGCATCCAGTTCTGACAAACTTGTCCGGTTTCGCCGTATGTCACCAGTTCGTAAGGATAAAGGGCGATATCAAATGAAAGGTTGTTGTCTATCATGACTTGGAATGCTTTCCCTTCGATGCAATTCCCTTTGTATTCGTCAATGGGCTTTGCTTTCAAATCACCTTCGGGCCGGAAACGGTAACCGTATATTTTGCCCCTGGTAAGTAATTCGTCCGTCAATTCGGGAGCGAGTTGCTCATGCAGTTCCACAGGAATGTACCGCAATGCATTCCTCAACGCCGTTTCCGTTTGGGCGGGTGTCAAGCGGTAGCCCCGGTCGGGAGCGCGGCGGATGCCTTCCGTGAATGTAGGATAGGCAGGTAAGTCATTGGATAAAGTGATAGTCATAGTATGTAAGTGTTTTGTCACAAAGATAGCAAAACTACTGGAATACTATAAGTTTGAGAATATGTTTAGTGACATAAAGTTATATAAACTCAGTATAATATATTGTTGATTTTAGAAATACAGCGATGGCATGTGCTATGGGAGGCTCTCCGGATTTGTTTTAAGTAAAATAATTATTATTCAATACTAATAGAATAGTGATAATTGTCGCTTACAGGTATAGTATCTTCATAGTATACAGGTTTAGTCTTTATACATTTGGAGAACACGCTGTGCCATTTCTTTCATTTCTTGACGTAAGGTAACCGGAGCCATTACCTCAACGCTATCGCCAAAGGAACGTAGAAGTGAACGTAATTCATAGTTGTCTTGTACTTTCAGTCGAACCTCCCATTTGCCGTCGGCTTGTTTGCTGTTTAGCACAGATTGAGACTCATGCAGCGGCTTTGTTGTAATGTAATTCCACGCCTGGTCGGTAACGTGCAAAATGACATTTTCCACAGGGGCGCCTTCAACTACGGAAACGCCGACCACGTCACTAAAGAACTCTTCAAAATCAAAGTCATTGTCCAGAGGCTCAAAGGTTCGGGTCGTTTCCTTTATTCCTTCAATCCGGTCTATCGCATAGTTGGACATTTTATCGAAGTCTTTGCGTTTCGCCACCAAGAACCAGCGATTATTGTACTGTTTCAAGTGATAGGGGCTCACCACAACTGTTCTGACATCTTTACCGAATGGATGGTAATTAATTTCTATTACTTTCTTTGCTACAATAGCTTCGAATATGGGCTTGTACCATTTGTCTATACCTGTAAGGTATTGGTTGTGCTGGAAACTGACTGCCTTTTGAGTCTCACTGCCTAGTTTTGAAGTGGTATAAAGTTTCTTTTCCAGGTCATCCAGCCAGTCGAACTGAGGAACACCTTCAAAGCGTTTCATGATGGCGGCGGCTTCGAGTATACAATCCATTTCTTCTTGGGAAGGACCGGATTCGGCCATAGTCTTTGAACCGACTGCATAGCGGTAATACTTTTTATGGCCGTCTTGGATTCTGTCGATAATGACTCCGTACATCAATTCCATATCGTTCATATCGTCAAAGATTTGACGACGCTGTACTCCTTCGGCACCTTTTGAACCGCTATCACCATTCTGTCGTTCAAGTGCCATACGGCAGGCCTCGATGAGATCGTTCATGTAGTATTTTCTGGTTCTGCTGCTAAAGCATTTGTCTAAAGCTCTGTATCGAGCCATCGCGTTTTTATTTGTTGCCATCGCCTTCTGTTTTATGACTGTTTTTTATTTTGGTACAAAGTAAAATAGCAACTGTGCATTCTTGCCGCACAGCTACTATAAATTTCACTTTTCCATGCGGAATAACGCCCTGTCTGTCATGGCATAAAGTTTTCAATGTCTTCTGTCCGGATTAGTCTTTCTGGTTTATTCGTTATGTCTGGTTTCGTCTATGATTTCGCCGAATTTCTCTGCGGTTTCCTTGATGTCGGTGAACTCAGATCGTTTCATGCCGCTTAAGCCGGTACTTGTCCATTCGCTGAGGTCATCAGCAAAAACACCTTTGTTCATACGGTCCAGATAGTTTGCGGATAAACCGTCAGGCATATTTTTCAGATCCATCATGCCGATACGTTGTACAAAGTATGCATAATCGCCGTCGATGATGATGTTCTTGTGCGCTGCCATCTTATAGATTGACATCCAATGACGCTTTTTGGTGAATAGCGGAGTGTAACTTTGCGCTTTCAGAATGCTGCGTTTCAAAAGGTCCATCTTCTCTTCTTCGTTCATCTTGTTAATAGGACACTCTGCCACCTTTTGGACAGGCTCATCCTCTTCGGAATTATCCCTGCTGTAAGTATCCATTTCGTAAGAGGCTGCAGGAGCTGAAGGATACATAACAGGAACGGTGACTCCCGAATTGTCAAGTTCACAACCTGCCATTTCCAAGTCTGTAATGCTGACCATTACGGCATAGATATACATGCTGACCACCATGTGGATGGCTGGAGCAACCTCTGCATCGGGGAGTTCCGGAGCATGGTGAACGTTCTCGTTTCTCCACTTTGAAATACACTTGTAGTAGGTTTCAAAAGTGTTCAATTTCGGATTTTTGCCATGATTATAGTAGAGGTTATCTATTTCATGGAAAGTCTTTACAATGGCCACCCAACCGTCTGCACCTTTTGTAGACATAAATTGTTCTCCCTCTTTCAGGTAATAGAGTTTGCGGAGGAATGCCTCATACTTGGGCAACAATGCTGCGAATATCACTTTCAAGTCTACCGGCTCGTTCTCACCACGATAGAACTTGTTCAATTGATTTGGAATCATGGTGTTCAGACCATCCAAGTTTTTCACAGTATGGGTCTTCAAGATGGCGAAAAGACAATCGAGCACTTCTTCAAGTTCACGATAGCCGTGTCCGCAGAGTTCACTGAAAGTATCTTCTAGTTTCTCAAACATCACATCTTTAAGCAACTCCTCATTATATTCAAGCACGTTACTTGTATGGAAACTTTGCCCCAGGAAGGTTACCAGCATGTTTAAGAATTCCTCATTGAATGCTTGGTTGCTGTTGAGCAGTTTCTTCAAGTTGATATACTTGCCTAACTGTGTTGCGACTTTTTTGTTGAACTCCTTTTCTACCATCTTCAACAGGCTGGAACGAGAGTTTTCTGCGCTGAATGCCTGCTTTATGTTGGGGTCATTTCTCAACTGGCGCAGCAACTCAAGGATGATCTGGTCATTTTCGTTAAGAAAACCTTCATAAGGCTCGTTCATCATGTGGATGAGATGATCGAGATGATCAAACTCCTTCTCCCCGCCGCTAATGCCAGCAGTACTTGGAGGCGTCAGTTCACCATCTTCTCCTTCTAATGTGATACAGCCCTGTTCTGCCAGCTGGATACGATACTTGTCGAGGTCAATCTTTTCCAAGATGTCCAGTGGCAAAGTCTCCTTAGTATAAGGCAGGTATTTGTAGTAGAGCTTGCAGAACATGTAGAAACGTTCCAAGTCAGGATCAAGGAATTTCATTAACTGAGCAAGCAATCCGTACTGGCGGATGTAACGGTTCACTTCCTTGCGGATGAGTTCCTGTTCCTCTTCAGGTAACGGTTTCACATATTCGTTTACCAGTTGTCCTAAGATAGATGGAATGCCGGCTATCTGTTGTTCATCTCCGCAGAGCAATAAGGTTACCACCTTATCTATATCGTTCTGTGTAAAGAGTTTCCTGCGCTCGATGTCATTCTTATATTCATAGATGTTCGACGGGTTATAGTTTCCTTGCAACCAGGTCGTATCATAGTAGGGCTCGAATGCAGCCTTTATGTCTTCGTGTTTGTTTACGAAGTCGATAATCAGGGTATCTTGCTTGTCGGGATGGCAGCGGTTCAAACGACTCAGCGTTTGGATGCACTGCACACCGCCTAGCTTTCTGTCTACAAACATAGTATGGAGTAAAGGCTGGTCGAATCCGGTCTGGAACTTGTCGGCTACGACTAAGAACCTTTGATTAGGCTGTTTGAATTCAACGGCAATGCCGTTGTCTTTGATTCCGAAGCCGTTTATTTTCTCCTCTGTATATTTGTTGCCATTGATTTCTACTTCACCACTGAATGCCACAAGTGCTTTTATCTCGCCATTGTATTTCTCTTTCAACCGGCGTGTGATGGCTTGGTGGAACAATATGGCGTTGGCGCGGCTGGAAGTCACTACAATGGCTTTGGCCTGCCCTTTCATCTTTTGGGCAGAGTGCTGCATGAAGTAGTCTACCATCATATTGGCTTTGTAGTTGATGACGTATGGGTGCTGGTTCACATATTGCATCATCAAACGGAGTGCGTTCTGCTTTTCGTATTCAGGTGTGTCTTCAGGAAGGTCTATCTTGCTTACCAGCTCAAACATGGTCTGGAAGGTGGTATAGTTTTTCAGCACGTCAAGGATAAAGCCTTCCTCGATGGCTTGTTTCATGGAATAGGTGTCGAATGCCTTTCCGTTACGGCCATAGAGTGCAAAAGTCTGTGACTTTGGTGTGGCTGTGAAAGCAAAGTAACTGATATGGCCGCTATTGATGCTGCGGGCAGCTTGCAGTTCGGCCAACATTTGGTCTTGCATATTGTTCTCGGCTTCACGGCTCTCAATTCCAAACTCTTCTACTGTTTCGCGAAGTTCATTCTTGTCGGTGAGAACTTGACGCACATTGTGCGATGCTTGCTTGCCAAAGGCTGTATGCGCTTCGTCTATGATGACAGCGAAGTGTGAACCGGCAGCCTCCTTCAACTTAGGTAATGCAAAGCTGAACTTTTGTTCCGTGGAGATGATGATGCGGTGACCGCCTTCTGCTAATGCCTTTGCCAGATTACGTGAACCTTTGCGGATGTCTTTCACAGTACCGGCTACTTCTTCCATTCCCTTTATTTCATCGGCAATGTTCCGGTCGAGCACAATACGGTCGGTAATCATAATAACCGAATCGAATACCGGGGTGTTGTCTACATTCTGAAGGTTTGCCAGTTGGAAGGCCAGCCATGACATGCTCTTTGTTTTGCCTGAACCTGCTGAGTGCTGCACGAGATAGGTTTGCCCTACACCTTTCTCGCGCACGTCGCTAATGATGTTGCGTACGCAACGCAACTGGTGATAACGGGGGAATATATAGAACGGTTCACCCTTCTTAGGTGTAATGTGTTTAATGAAATGCTGAATGAGATTTAGTAAAGAATCAGCTTGCAGCACCTCTTTCCACATATAGCAGGTCGGATAATCTCCTTCTACTTGTGGATTCACCGTTTCCTTGTTGAATGGGAGGAAGCGTGTATTATCGCCGGCCAACTGGGTGGTCATCATCACCCGGTTGTTATCCATGGCGAAATGGACCAGGCAGGTGCGAAGCATACGGTTCTGCGGGTGGCGGTTGGTCTGATATTGGTGCATGGCGTTTACCACAGTCTGACCGGTAGCTTCGTTCTTCAGTTCCAGAGTAATGATAGGCAGACCGTTTAACAGAATGCAGAGGTCGAGTTCGTTATCCTTATCGAAGCCCTGCGTGCTGTACTTCATCTGGCGAACCACGCTGAAGATATTTTTCTTGTAGAGGTGGTCAGCATCATCATCATCAAGGGTCATCTTCGGTTTGAAAGCTGCCAACCGGATGCGTCGGCCTTGCAGCATGAAGCCATTCTTCAACAGTGACAGCAAACTTTCACCACGATTAATTTTCGTGTTGATAGTTTCAATCACAATGTTGAGCGCATCTTGTTCGTCTGCGAAACTTTGAGTGATAAGTTTCTGCCACATAGGTTGCTCGCGCAAAAATTGTAAAAGCATATCTGAGTCCACCAACTTTTGAATATTGAAATCCTTTGGTGTGCGTTGATTGTACATCTTGCTTCCTGCAAGGTATTCTGCTATGTGTTTCTCAAAGAGAGTTTCGTTTAGTAGTTCAAACATATCGGTTCATATTTTTCGTTTTATGATTGCAAAGCTCGTATATAACCGTGCAGTGTTTCTGCACAATTTACTCTTCTATTGCATTTTCTATGTCTTCAATACTTGGCAGTTTCTCTGCCAGTGTCTTTTTCAGTACTTCATCAAGTTCATAGGTTGCTATTCCCAACGGTCGGTCGATGCCTTCAAAAGCCCATTTAACCACCGTCTCGTTTTTCGACTTGCATACCAGCAGTCCTATACTGGGGTTGTCATTATCATCTTTCAAAAGATGGTCTGCCGCCGACACATAGAAGTTGAGTTTACCGGCAAATTCAGGCTCAAATTCCACGACTTTTAGTTCAAGCACGACATAGCATTTCAGCTTTGTATGATAGAATACCATATCCGGAAAGTAGCTGGTTCCACCAGGCATGCGAAGTTCCATCTGACTTCCAACGTATGCAAAACCTGTACCTAATTCCAGCAGAAAACGACGGATATTGTGTTCTAAGGCTTCTTCAAGCATGTGTTCATTGTATGGTTTTCGCAATGTGAGGAAATCGAAGTTATAAGGGTCTTTCAATATTTCTTGTGCCAGTTCATCTTGTGGTTGTGGCAACTTATCGTTGAAATTGGTCTGCGCTTTTCCTCGTTTTTCATAAAGACTTGCTTTCTGCATATTCATCAGCGTGGCGCGACTCCAGTTGCCGGCAATCACTTCGTTTATATAGAATAATGCTTCGTTCACAGTCTTACTCTTTGCCATGATTTCAATGTGATGTCCCCAGGGCACAAGAGCGAATTTTTGTGGCATGGATAATTCGCCAACAAGTTGTTGGCAAATTGACTCATCATCGCTTGTATAGAATCTGAACCACTGTGCCGCATACCGCAAGTTGGTGTATGATAATCCTTTCATACCAGGAAACTCATCTCGCAAATCAAAGCTGAGCTGTTGCAAAACACCACTTCCCCATGCTTGTTCCGCTTTCATCTTTACAATGTCACGACCTAAGCTCCAATAGAACTCCAGCAGCGTGCTGTTTACTTTGATGGCGGCTTTTATCTGACTGTTTCGCAAACGAGATTTGATATCGGCAAACCATTGCTTATATTCTGCGGTTATAGCAAATTTATCTCGCTTTACGAAATGAGGTTCTTCTTCTTTATTATTGCTTGCTTTCATGGTCTTATGCTTTATGTGTCAGCTTACTTTTATCTTGCCTGTCACTACATTGGTAATAAGGCTTTGTTTCAGTTCTTGAAGATAAGCAATTTTTTTCTTTTGGGTAGCGATAATGTGGTCAATCTTTGAACATTTTGTATCTAAGTATGTGCTAATCTCTTTCTGTTCGGACATAGGAGGTAAGAGAATATTTACTTGTGACATGATTCCTTGAGTTATACTATAGACTTTTATACCACTTACTCTACAACGAATTTGTGAACGCCATACATTTGACCTAAATAAATAAGCTAAGTATTTGCAATCTCTTTCTCTTGTTTTATATATAATGGTATGATAACCAGCATAAATAGGATTAGTTGTATCATTATAAACACAATTTCCACATCCTTCTAAATCTTCTGAAGTATCTGCAAAAATAAAATCTCCTTGTTTTACCAAAGCGGAATCCCCATTTTTAGCAAGTTCCCTTGGGATAAATCTTATTCCTTCTTCAAAAAATCGTACACTCTTATTTTCTTTTGAGTGGATTTGACCATAGCTCATTACAGGAACACCAGTTGCTGTTAAGTCTGCTTTTGAAAATGTAAGTCCTTTGCATAATTTGCCATAATATTTAAAAGGCATAATTTTCCAATGTTCCGGGATTTCGCCAATCCATTTCATTCCACTATCTTTTAGTGGTGCATTGGGATTCAGTCCTCGTATCACGGCACGAGTGATAAGTGATTGTTTAAGTTCATCAAGGTATTCTATTTTCTTTTCTGCCTTAGCAATCATCTTGTCAATCTTCTCGGTCTTGACATCAAGGTAGGAGGCAATGGATTGCTGTTCGGATAACGGAGGAACAGGGACTTTTAATTTTCTGATTATATCTTGGCTTATATTAGGTTGTCCACCTCCAAATGATGATAATAGTAATTCTTCTTTAGCTATGATAAATGAATAAAAAGTATACTTTGGGCATATTCTTTTAGATGGTACAATTATACAACAGGCTTGATTGGTTGCTGTCTCTATATCAAGTAAACCAACTTTACCAATTGTTGCTCCATACATTGCAATCACAACAGAATGAATAGGATAGAACTTCATTTTGCATTCATCTACAGCTTTTGGGGTTATTTTCTTACTTGTTTCAGTTATCAATCCATTATTTAAATCACCTGTTTGAAGCCAGTTAAGACCTTTTTCTGAATAATAGTCTTCACGCGAGGATAATGGCGTTGTACCACTTCCTATTATTGGATGTACACGTGATATCTTTATCGCCTCCCAATGATTGGGTATTTCTCCAATCCATTTCACCCCACTATCTTTATAAGCATCATATTTCTTCATCATCCCTCTTTTTAATCATTCAACAATGAAGATAATTCCTGTTCTTCATCTTCTTCAAGTGCCCGAATATCCGCAAGGATATCCTCTACTGAGCGTAGCGGCTGATATTCATAAAACAGTTTTGAAATAGGGAACTCGCAACCTATCTTATCTTTCTCTCTATCCATCCATGCGTCAGGAGCAAAGCGAAGGACTTCGTTTTGAAAATACTCTTGAATATCCGTCTTGAATGGAATCGATTCATAGTCACGCAAATTAGTGTCAGCGACTAAGTCGCTGTTATCATCAAATGGTATGACATGAACCTCGGGGGCAGTTTCAGACACTTCACCAAAGAAGGTGCGACAATCTTTGATAAGTTTTGCGGTAGTCTTTATCTTTTTTGACTCCAAGTAAGCAAAGAACTCAGCATCGGTGCGCTCTATATCAATATCGTCCAATGTAACGATGTTTGCCAAAGCTTCGTTTTGTTTCTTTTCATCGAGCGCAGCATACTTTGTCTTCACATCCTTGTATATAAGACGGAGAGGACGTTCAACGGTAATATAAGTATAGAAGAAATCATCCTTATCCATAAGTTTTGCATTGTCGCAAGTCTCAAAAGCATGGTAGATACGACCTATTTCACTTCGACCGTAATCGCTGACCAAGACATTTTTCATACCGAGATTCTTGCGCATAGGCTGTACGTACTCGTCTTTAGCTGCATTTATCAGTAGCACTTTATTCTTGTGGCTTTCGGGTTTCTTGTTATCAAATATCCAAAGGTAGGTAGCGATACCTGTGCCATAGAACAAACCGCCGGGCAAAGCAATGATAGCGTCAAGTAAATCATTGTCAAGCATGTGCTTGCGAATATTGCTCCAGCCGGAACCTGCACCACCGTTAAACAATGGTGAGCCATTAGAGAGAATGCCTACACGACTGCCTTTGGGGTCCATCTTATGGAGCATGTGCAAGGTGAATAGTAACTGACCATCGCTTTTGTCGGGCAGTCCCGGAGCAAAGCGGCTGTTTTTATCTTCCGCTTCGGCAGAAACGGAGTCGTATTCACGTTTCCAGTCCACACCGTACGGAGGGTTCGCCAGCATAAAGTTGAATTTTTGGTCGCGGAACTCATCGACAAGAAGCGTGTCACCTACAGCGATGCCCTTTGCTTCGTCCCCTTTCATGATGATATCACTCTTGCAGAGTGCGTATGTTTTGTCGTTTAATTCCTGACCAAACAGGTTGACGGTTACATCCACTCTACGCTCCTTTGCTGTTTCTTCTATGGTGTCCTTGGTCAATGTCAGGATGCCGCCTGTACCACAGCAGGGGTCATACACAGAGATTATCTTCCCATCTTGGTAAATCTTATCTTCTTGGCCGAGCAAGGTAATCTCCGTCATCAAGCGGACGATGTCACGAGGAGTATAGAACTGACCGGCACCGATACCTACAGATTCTTTTGCGTAACGAATGACAATTTCGAAAACAGTACCCATCATGTGGTTGTCTACTTTGTCGGGACTGAGGTCGATGTTCAGTACAAAAGCTTTAGTCACTTGGAGCAGCAGGTTCTTGCGGGCAAGGTTTGAGAAGATGTCGCTCAGGCTTGCGTTCTCACCTTTACCGGTGAAGTTTTTCAGAATCTCACGGATGTTTGGACTGAAACCTTCAAGGTAGGTCTTAAAGTTGTTCGTCAAGTCGGCAGGAACTGTTATCAACTTAGAGAGTGACAGACCACTCGTGTTGTAGAATTTGTAGCCGGCAGCATCCATGAGCATCGGCATCATATTGTCGATATCCTCTTGTGAGGTCTGACCAAGTTCTTCAAGCTGCTTCATGTTAGTTGCCACAAGGGCCTCTGAACCTACAAGTACGCAGTCCAGACGGCGGAGGAGAGTGAACGGAAGAATTACATCCTCCACGTCCTTATTGTCATATACATTGCGAAGGAGCTCCTTCACGTTCCATATCATCTGACCTAATTCTTCTGCTGTCATATTGGATTTTTCATTGTTCGTTTCTAGTCATATTGTGTATAGTCTTTTACTCAAATACAAAAATAGTGGATTATTCTCAAATTCTTTTCTCGTTGACTAAAAATCTATTTCCGTTTACCAATGTCTTTTTCCAAGTTGCTTCTTGGGCATAGCTAAGACTTTTTATACGGATGACTAATTCTTTTTATACAGCATACTAAGACGCCCCATTGCAATAGGATATACGTCCTGCTGTCGTAGGATGTAGTAAACATTTGTATAAAAAGCCTTAATAATACGGAAGAAAGGCTTTATATCTGTGATGAAGTTTTAGGGGATCAGCAACGAACTGTCTCCATAGCTCAGGAACCTGAAATCATGTTCCAAAGCATAGTCATAAATCTTTCGCCAGTTTCCTCTCACAAAGGCAGAAACCAATAGCAGTAATGTACTTTGTGGTTGATGGAAATTGGTGACCATTTTCCGGACTATTTTGTATTGATATCCCGGTGCGATGATAATTTGAGTACTGCTATGCAACGCTTCCATTTCGTGGCGGTGCAGATAATCCAGAATTTGTTGCAGGGCTTCCACTGGAGTCAGTTCATTCTTATCTTCATAGGGCATCCATTGCTGTACGTGCAATTCGTTTTGGGCGGCATCAGGGTTATAGTGGATAAGGACCCCGATATAATAAAGACTTTCCAGGGTGCGTACAGAAGTGGTTCCTACCGCAATGGCTTTTCCATTATGGGCGATTAGTTTTTCAATGGTATGCTTGCTTACAGAAATGTATTCCGTATGCATCTCATGTCCCTCTATCTCTTCACTTTTTACGGGCTTGAAAGTACCTGCGCCTACGTGTAAAGTCAGTTCCTCACGGTCAATTCCCCGTTCGTCCAGCGCTGCCAGTACTCTTTCCGTAAAATGAAGCCCTGCGGTAGGAGCGGCAACGGAACCTTTTATCTTTGAATAAACCGTCTGATAAGTTTCCTTGTCACTTTCTTGTGTTTCACGGTTCAGGTAGGGAGGGATGGGCAGTTCACCTATTACTTCCAACAGGTCGGCAAATGTGATTGAATCATCATCCCATGAGAAATCAATCCAATGACTGGTTCCCCTACACTCTCCACGGGTGGCGGACAGGACAATTTGCTTTCCTTTCACATCCACCACGCGGCTTAACGTACCTTTTTTCCATTTTTTCAGATTACCTATCATGCATAGCCAGCTGCACCGGCGTGTTTGTTGAAAACTTAGCACATAGTCATTGGGCTGGATAGGTTCCAGACAGAAGACCTCTATCAATGCCCCTGTTTCTTTACGGAAATGCAGACGCGCTTGAATTACTTTGGTATTATTGAATATCATCAATTCTCCGGATTCCAAATATTGCGGCAAAGAAGTAAAGACATCTTCGTTCACCTCACCGTGGCGGTAAACTAACAGTTTGGACTGGTCGCGTGTGGCGAGGGGGAATTTGGCGATCCGTTCATCGGGTAGCGGGTAGTTGAACTCACTTATTTTGATATGTTTGGTATCTTCCATCTGAATCTATTTCTTTTTCTGCGCAAAAGTACCGATATTTGCGCTAACTAAAAAAGAAAAGAGTATGAAAATAGGAGATAAAGTCCGTTTCCTTAGTGAGGTAGGGGGCGGTGTTGTGACAGGATTTCAAGGAAAAGACATGGTCTTGGTAGAAGATGCCGATGGTTTTGATATTCCGATGCCCATAAAAGAGTGTGTGGTTATAGACACGGATGATTATAACATGAAGCGTAAACCCGTAGCTCCGGCTCCTAAACAGGAGGTTGTCAGTGCAAAGGCAAAAGGAGCGTCAGTCAAGGTACGTCAGGATGAAGAGGAGGATGAACGTCCCGTTACTTATCGTCCGGCTGAGCGAAAAGGGGGGGATATCTTGAATGTGATGCTTGCTTTTGTACCACAAGATCTCAAGGCCATTTCAGCAACGGCATTTGACTCGTATCTTATTAACGACAGCAATTTCACATTGTACTTTACTTATCTTACTGCCGAAGGAAGTAACTGGCGGGTACGTAGCCATGGCACGGTGGAACCGAATACTAAATTCTATATAGAGGAATTCGAGAAAAGCGCTTTAAATGAATTGGAAAGGGTGGCGGTGCAGTTCATCGCTTTCAAGGATAACAAAAGCTTTTTGTTCAAGCCTGCCGTATCGGTAGAACTACGTATAGATACAGTGAAGTTTTATAAACTGCATACTTTCCGTGAGAGTATTTTCTTTGAAGAACCGTCACTTATTTATGATATTGTGAGAGATGATGTTCCGGTGAAACAGGTTTTTGTTTCAGCGGAGGATATAAAGGATGCATTGCTACAGAAAAAAGAACCGGAACCGCAAATGGCTAAACAACCACAACCCAAGAAGGTGAAGAGTGAAATTGTAGAGATTGATCTCCATGCTCACGAGTTGCTGGATACGACTGCCGGTATGAGCAATAGTGAGATATTGAATTATCAATTGGATGTTTTCCGCAAGACATTGGAAGAATACAAGAACAAGAAGGGACAGAAAATTGTCTTTATTCATGGTAAGGGAGATGGTGTGCTACGCAAATCTATCTTGCAGGAGTTGAAATATAAATATAAAAACTATGAAAGTCAGGATGCTTCGTTCCGTGAATATGGTTTCGGGGCTACGATGGTGATTATTCACTAAAAGTCTTTCATTCATACAGATTGTGATATGACAACATTGAAAGAATTTTTGAAGACGGATCGTTTCGCTACCTGTACGGGAGTGGAACTTCTTGAAATAAAGCCGGGTTATGCCCGTGCGCGTATGGAAGTGACTGATCGTCATCTGAACGGAGGAGGGGTATGCCAAGGGGGAGCTTTGTTTACATTGGCAGATTTGGCTTTTGCCGCTGTGGCGAACAGCCGTAAGAAGCTTACACTTTCCGTGAATGCCAATATCACTTTTCTCCGTCCCGCCAAACTGGGTTACGTGTATGCCGATGCTACTGAGGTGTTCAATCATCATCGCATTCCTTTTGTCGAGGTGAAGATAACAGATGAACAAGGAGAACTGATAGCTATATTTACTTCATCAGGCTATCGTAAAGAATCAGATTTGCTGGTAGATACGTTAGAGTGATTCACGAGAATAAAAAAGCCTGTTACCGTTTTTCGGCAGCAGGCTTTTTAATGGTTATCGGTGAAGATAATGTTTCGTTATCCTATCCTTCTTTTACTTTAGCTTTTCCTATTCTTCTCGGTTCTACAAACAGATATTTGTAGCCTACACGAATACTTGCCAGATGCAGTGTTTTTAAATGTGCGCGGCGTACTAGCAGAGCGGTCATTTCATGAATACGCCCGTCAACATAGCCTATCATCTCACTTTCTGTTGTGTTTTCAGAGCCGTAAGTACCTGCTCCTTGAACAATCATAAAAGGTGATTCGGTGCCTGCTTTATCCATACCGATAGCAATAGCCACATAAATCCACATAGGACCATGAGCAACTACTTTACGTGCTGTGGCTGTGCGGCTTTCGCCTTTTGTCAGTGTCTTGTGGCAACAGCCTTCTATGGATTTGATTTTCTTTCCCAAATCATATACGGTTACTTTGTCATCGGCGGCATCCAAAGGTTGCTCGAATAAAATTGTGTCTTTTTTGTCCGGATAGCTGATGTGATAACATTCATATTCCGGTTGCATTCCTCTAGGTTCATCATCGCCCACGGAACCTGCTACAAGTTTAACTTCAAGAAAAGAGCCGTTCAGGGCGGTTTCATATACCGCATCCGTCAAAGCGGCGTTACTGGTTAATTCTAATTCTTTCATAAGTCAAGGTTTTTAATAAGTTTCTCTCATAACATTAGGTGGAAAGAAAAGTTCGAAATAGTTTGATAAGGAACAAAAACGGGTGTTAATAGATGAAATAAGGAGATTGGTCGATAACTCTTGTCTCAATGATAATAAAGCTTTAATTTTATTTGTGGAAAAAGAAAAAGTTTGAGAATCAAGATTGAGTAGAAGAAAGGTGGACGGATTATTAGTTTGTCTGGATAGAGGGATCGATATGGTTGTAGGAAGGATATGAAGAGGCAGTTTTATAAATACGTTAATAATAAGTTTGTTAGTAAATAAGGTCGGATGAGGCTTTGTTTATAAGGAAAACGCTGTTGTGAAACGGGTGTTTTTGATTTTGTATCAGTATGTGTTTAAAAGTAAATCCTACAAAAAACGTTCTATTCGGTGAAGAATAGAACGTCTTTTTATAGAATGGAATGAAGTTTACAAACGATAGTCGGCTAAATCATCTGCTTTTATTTTACGGATGAAATTGAAATGTTTTTCTATTTCAGCTTCTGCATAGTTTACATATACATGGGCTGACTTGGCGAACAATTCAGGTGCTTTTGTCGCATCTTGGATAAGAAGATGTGACATGATGCATACGGCAGCCATTTCATAAAGACGGCGTGCAACGAAATCAAGCAACTCTTGATTCTGGGCCTCTTTTACTGCATTAGTGCATGCGTCAAATTTGTTGGCCATTTCTTTCACACGGTCCATCAGCAGTTGCATTTCTTCACTGCAAGGAATAGCCTCGTAATTACGTAAGGTTGCGATATAAGAACCGTTGGTTACATAACGGATAGCGGCTACAGTCTGCAACTGGGTCGTTCCTTCGTAAATGCTGGTGATGCGTGCGTCGCGATAGATGCGCTGGCAAGCATATTCCATCATGAAACCTGAACCACCGTGAATCTGGATACAATCGTATGCATTTTGGTTGGCATATTCAGAGTTCATACCCTTGGAAAGCGGAGTAAAACTGTCTGCTAGCTTGGCGTAGACTTTTTGTTCCTGACGTTCTTCAGGAGTCAGTTTGCGTTCGCGGGCAATATCATCCAATGCTTTGTAAATATCCACATAGCGTGAAGTCTGGTAAAGCAATGCACGGCCTGCATCCAGTTTGGCTTTCATGATAGACAGCATGTCATATACTGCTGGGAAATCGATGATGGCTTTTCCGAACTGCTTACGTTCTTTGGCGTATGCCAGTCCTTCGTTGTAAGCGGCTTGTGACAAACCTACTGACTGGGCGGCGATACCCAGACGCGCACCATTCATCAAGGCCATTACGTATTTAATCAAACCGAGCTTACGGTCACCGCAAAGTTCGGCTTTCGCGTTCTTGTAAACCAGTTCGCAGGTAGGAGAGCCGTGGATACCTAATTTATTTTCGATGCGGCGTACATCTACACCTCCTTCGTTTTTGTCATAGATGAACATAGACAAACCACGTCCGTCTTTGGTTCCTTCTTCGCTACGTGCCAATACCAGGTGAAGATTAGCGTCACCGTTAGTGATGAAACGTTTCACACCGTTCAGACGCCAGCAGTTGTTGGCTTCATCGAAAGTAGCTTTCAGCATTACTGACTGAAGGTCGGAACCGGCATCGGGTTCGGTCAAGTCCATAGACATGGTTTCACCCGCACAAATACGGGGAATGAAACGGCTGTGCTGGTCTTCGTTACCAAACTCATACAGCGTTTCGATACAGTCTTGCAAAGACCAGATGTTTCCGAATCCCGCATCGGCAGCGGCAACAATTTCCGCGCACATGGTGTACGGGGTGATGGGGAAGTTCAAGCCACCGAAGCGACGAGGCATGGTCATACCGTTCAGTCCGGCTTTTACCATAGCGTCGAGGTTCTGCTTGGTTCCTGAAGCATATTCCACACGTCCGTTTCCACAGTGAGGACCTTCTTCGTCTACCCCTTCGGCATTGGGAGCGATAGTTTCACCTGTAATCTCACCTGTGATCTCCAGAATCTTATCGTAAGAGTCCATTGCATCGGCATAATCCTGCGGTGCATAGTCGAACTCGTCTTTATCTCTATAGTCGCGCTCTTTCAGTTGGCAGATGCGCTCCATCATCGGATTGTTCAAGTGATACTTGAGTTCCGGTATATCGGTATAAAAGTTTGCCATTACTTACTGTTCTTTTTATAATACTTAATCAATTTCGGAACGACTTCTTCCACAGTGCCGTTAATCACATAGTCGGCAATGGTGTTGATCGGAGCGTTCGGGTCACTGTTTACAGAGATGATGATACCTGCATCCTGCATACCTGCGATGTGCTGGATTTGTCCGGAGATACCGCAAGCGATATACAGTTTGGGACGGACGGTTACACCCGTCTGACCAATCTGGCGGTCATGGTCTGCATAACCTGCATCGACAGCTGCACGGCTGGCACCCACTTCGGCGTGAAGTTCTTTGGCCAGTTCGAACAATTTGTCAAAACCTTCTTTAGATCCCATTCCGTAACCTCCGGCAATCACGATAGGTGCGCCTTTCAGGTTATGTTTGGCTTTTTCTACATGGCGGTCGATGACTTTTACTACATAGTCTGTTTCAGGAACAAACTTGGCAACGTCGTGGTTCACCACTTCTCCCTGGTAGCTTTCATCCAGAATCTCTTTCTTCATCACGCCTTCGCGAACGGTCGCCATCTGCGGACGGTGCTCGGGGTTGACAATGGTTGCAACGATGTTACCACCGAAGGCGGGACGAATCTGATACAACAGATTTTCGTAAGTGATGCCATTTTTCTTGTCTTCGTGGGTACCGATTTCCAACTGGGTGCAGTCGGCAGTCAGTCCGCTAGTCAATGCGGAAGATACACGTGGTCCCAGATCGCGGCCGATAACGGTAGCGCCCATCAGACAGATTTGCGGTTTTTCTTCTTTAAACAGATTCACCAAGATAGAAGTGTGGGGCAGTGAAGTATAAGGGAACAGACCCGGAGCATCGAATACATGAAGTTTGTCTACTCCGTAGGGCAATACTTGTTTTTCAATTCCTGCAAGGCCGGTTCCGGCAGCGATTGCCTCAAGCTGGCAGCCTAACTGATTAGCTAATTTACGGCCTTTGGTTAAAAGTTCGAGACTCACATCGGCCACTGTTGTGCCTTCAATCTCGCAATATACAAATACATTATTCATAATCGTTATCCTATTGTATGGTTAGCTAACAGTTCGACAATCAATCCTTCCACATCCTGGTCGCTTCCTGTCATGGTCTTGCTTTCTTTTGCCTGGAAGACGATGTTTTCAATCTTCTTCACTTTGGTGGGAGAGCCTGACAGACCGCACTGCTTGGTGTCTCCTTCTACATCGGCCACACTCCATTCAGTGATATTCAGGTAAGGGAATTTTTCATATAGTTCAGCGTAAGGCAGTTCAGAACCGTCTTTAGTGATGGCTGCTTTTTCCTGTGCACCGAGAGCGCGTTTGTATTTCTGTAACAATTTGGCATTGCGCGGACGGCAGGGAGCTGCACTTCCGTTCACTGTCAGTACAATAGGCAGAGGACCTTCCACTGTTTCTACCCCGCCGTCAATATGGCGTTTTACAGTGATGCGGCGGGCAGTTTCGTCCACATTCAGAATTTCTTCCGTATAAGTAATCTGGCTTAACCCCAGTTTTTCCGCTACCTGCGGACCTACCTGTGCGGTATCACCGTCGATAGCCTGACGGCCACCGATAATCAGATCACATTCGCCTATTTTGCGGATAGCCGTAGCGATGGCGTATGAAGTGGCCAACGTGTCAGCACCGGCAAAAGCACGGTCGGTCAATAAATATCCATTGTCTGCTCCTCTGTATAAACCTTCACGAATAATTTCGGCAGCGCGTCCGGGGCCCATGGTCAGGATAGTTACCGTAGAGCCGGGATGTGTGTCTTTCAGTCTGAGTGCCTGTTCCAAGGCGTTCAGGTCTTCCGGATTGAAGATAGCCGGAAGTGCCGCACGGTTGATAGTACCGTCAGCGTTCATGGCATCTTTCCCCACATTGCGTGTGTCGGGAACTTGTTTTGCCAGTACTACAATTTTTAAACTCATATACTTTAATATATTTGGTATTAGTAATATTCCGACGGCAAATTTACTTAAACAATTTGAGCGACAAAAGGATATGGGGAGAAAATATGCACAAAAAGGTGAGGTTTGAGCATGAATCGAGGAGGATACAAATGTTTTTATGATAATTCTATTGTAAAATAAAAGCGGAAATGTTTGTTTAAGTGGAAAGTTTTTATGTTCTTTATAAAAAGTGATACAATGAAAACATTCACCTCCAAATGCAATCAAACTAAATGGCCTTCGTGGACTGTCTGTTTCTGATGATAGGGACAGACGGTATCTTTTTCATCATACATCTTTGAATCATCATGAGATATCCCTATTTTAAACTTAAAAAAATATATTATGAAAAGAACACTTAAAATGGCATTGATTGCCTCATTGGCAGTTGGTGGAAGTTATGTTTTGTATGGTTCTCAAAACAAAGAAGAATTGTCCGATTTAGCTTTGTCAAATGTGGAGGCCTTGACTTTAGGTACGAAGGATTGTATGTATCAACGTAATTCACGTTGTTATGAACTCGTTGTAGGTCCTCCGGGAAAACCTGTTATTATTGAGACAAGTAAGGAAGCAAATTGGGTAAATCGATATACCATTCCTGAGTAATTAGACATTTATGTAATACGGGACAAAATAAATAGGCATTAAGCATTTGTTTTGTCCCGTTTGAAGAGCATTAAAATTATGATTAAAATAAAATTGTATTATTCGATTGTTGCCATCCTTTTTTTATTTCCTGTGTCAGTAACAAAGGAAATGACTTTTTATCTATTCCCACCAAACCGATCTATGGCTTTTATTATGATAAAGAAATTATCTCCAATGAGTTGGTTACATTCTCTTCTTTTGATTGTGGAATTCTTATGGTTCAACGTTGTAAATTTTCCGGTGAACCTATTTGTCAGATTCTAGAGGAACAGACAGGCGAAAGAGTGGGTAGCTTTGGAAGCAGTGGACAAGGGCCTGGAGAATTTATAGCTGCTGAATTTATTGGAAAAACAGAGGGGGACGATACTTTATATTTTGTTAATTTGCCTTCTACTGTCCTGTTGTATGCACGGGAGGAAAAGAGTGCTGATTCACCGATGGTGAACTGGTAGGCAAGTACGCATTGGAACACCAAAGCATGAGTGTGCTTCTTTCTCAATATACCCCTCGGTTGTACTTGTTAAATTGTGAATCGGAATGTAATGTTGAAATATTTGAGATGGATGATATCCTGAAAGCAAAATTATGAAAATCCTGCTTTATGTGTTGTTGGCTTTTGGGGTATTTTGTTTCTTCTCGTGTAAAAGGATAGAAAAGGAGCAGTTGACTTTTTTGATGAAAGAATGGACTCGAAAAGAAATTCTCTTTCATGATAGAGCTGTTTTATGCTGGGAGACAATATACACCATTCATTGGATTCACGACATTGGGGATTGGTGCCTGATGATTTCATTGTGGGTGTAGTACAATGGATTTGGTATTCAAAAGATGAAGAGCAAAATTCAATTCGTTGGAATCGAATCGGTAGAGTAGATTGAAATAAGAGATGCGAAAGGTTATAGTTCTATGCTTGTTCGGATAAAAACGTATAAATGATGCGTTGTGATATATGTTGTATGAAAAGTTTTTGTTAATATTGTCATCATTATGAGTTTGTTTTTGTTGTATGATGAAATAATAACTGAAGAATTATGAAGAAAGTATTGTTTTTATTCGTCTTTTTGCTTCTGAGTGTAGGAGCTATGGCGCAAAAGGTAATTTACGATGAAACCAACCAGACCGGAGTGCGTACAGTGGTATGCGAGGGTATGAATCTGGGTGTTTCCAATAATATGGACGTATATGTGGCACTCGCTGGATTTCAGTATAAAAGTACCATACGTTATTCGCTGGCTGTTACTATCGGGTCGGGGCATGAGGTGGAAATTCTTAATGACAGTAAGTGTGTCCTGACGTTGGATAATGGAAAGACATTAGAGCTGCCTACGGTAGCAGGCGGCGCTTCCGTATTGCAGCATGTAGATGTGGAGATGAGTGATGTGTATCAAAGTTTCCGCCGTTTTGCCTATTATAATATAAAGGCTAAAGAATTGAAGAAAATCGGCAAAAACGGTATTGTACAAATGGATATACAGTTATCTCCCGAAAACTATTCCATTGCATTTAATCAGGATGTCTTGGGAAGTATGCTGACTGGTTCTATGTCATTAATAAATAATATGTTTGGTAAATAACTTCTCTTTTCATATTTTATGGTTCAGCCTTTTCTTCTCAGAAGGAGAGGCTGTTTTGTTTTTGAAAGTCAAAGGGTTAAACAAAACGTTGCTTCATGTGTTTTCCTAATGTTTTTTAATGTGATAAACTTATGAGGAAAATACGTAGATGGGGAGCATGGCTCCTTTTAATCATTCCTTTGGCACTGAATGCCCAGCAGCGGACCGAAAAATTATTGAATGTACCCTTGCCGGAACATTGGCAAGAAGAGGATGCGATGTTTCAACAACAGCTTCCGGTGGATGACCATTGGTGGACTGTATTTCAGGATGCCACACTGGATTCATTGATTCATGTGGCTGTCAGGCAGAATCCGTCTGTTCTTACTGCCTTGAATCGTATAGATATGGCGAAAGCGAATCTGAGGATAGCCAGAGGAGGCTATTATCCGGCTTTGTCATTGGATGCCAGGTGGAACCGCCAACAGACTAGTGGTAATACCGGTACGGGACAGCCTCAATCCAGAGTGGGGTATTATGATGCAACGGTTAATATGAGCTGGCAGGTGGATGTGTTCGGTTCCATCCGCCAACGGGTGAAAGCGCAGAAAGAAAATTTTGCGGCAAGTCGTGAAGAGTACAATGCGACGATGGTAAGTCTTTGTGCAGAAGTGGCGTCAGCCTATTTTAATTTGCGTGAGGCCCAACAGGAACTCAGTGTGTTACAGCGCAATGCTTTATCTCAAAAGGCGGTAGTGGATATAACTGAAGTGCGTTATAATACCGGATTGGCTTCCAAACTGGATGTGGCTCAGGCTAAATCGGTTTATTATAGTACATTGGCTTCTATTCCTGCTACAGAATCCGGTATTATTCAATATATGAATGCGTTGGCTGTATTGCTCGGGCTTTATCCTCAGGATGTGACGGCTGCACTGGAAACGGGAAAACCGTTACCCGATTATATAGAGCCGGTAGGGGTTGGTCTTCCCGGACAATTACTTTTACGACGTCCCGATGTACGGGTTGCCGAACGTCAAGTCAATGCACAAGCAGCCCTGTTGGGAGCTTCTAAGACCGATTGGCTTCCCTCATTTTTTCTGAACGGTTCCTTCGGCTATGCTTCACATGATATGAAAGACTTTACTAAACGTAGCAGTATGACATGGAGCATCGCTCCCTCTATGAGCTGGACGATTTTTAATGGTGGCCAGCGTGCGAATAATGTACGCTTGCAGCGTGCACAACTGGATGAGACAATCAATCAGTTCAATATTACGGTTCTTACAGCAGTGCAGGAGGTGGATAATGCCATGAGTAGTTATAAGAATTCCATCAAACAGATTGTGGCATGTCGTGAGATGCTGAATCAGGGGAAAGAGGCATTTAAACTTTCATTGGACTTATACAAACAGGGGCTGAGCCCTTTCCAAAATGTGTTGGATGCACAGCGTTCGTTACTGTCATACGAGAATTCATTGGTGCAGGCACAGGGATATTCATTGCTTTGTCTGATTCAGATGTATCAGGCATTGGGTGGAGGCTGGTAGACTGTGACGGAAAAGTTGTTGAACTATAGAAATAATAAAAAACCTAACCCAAGATATGAAAAGAATAATGATAACTTTCGCATGGACGGTATGTGTGCTCACCGCCTGCGATAAAAATAAACCTTCTCAGACAGGAATGCAGGCATTGCCTATAGATGTAGCGAAACCTTTGGTGGAAAATGTGACGCTGACCAAAGATTATCCCGGTTATTTGGAAGCGGAATCCACTGTAGATTTGGTGGGACGAGTAAATGGAACTTTACAATCCAAGAATTTTGCACCTGGTTCCCGAGTACGTCAGGGACAGGTATTGTTTGTTATAGAACCGACACTTTATGAAAATTCAGTGAAACAAGCGGAAGCTGAATTAAAAACGGCTAAAGCCAATCTTGAATATGCTGTCAGTAGTTATCAACGTATGAAAGAAGCGATAAAAAGTGATGCGGTGAGCTGTATACAATATTTGCAGGCAGAAAGCCATGTCGTTGCTTGTGAGGCTGCCGTAAGTAATGCTGAAGCAGCTTTGAAAACTGCGCGTACCAACTTGAGTTATTGCTATGTCAAGGCTCCTTGTGATGGAGTGGTTGATGTATCAGTTTATTCTGTCGGAGCATACATCGGTGGTGCTTTGCAACCGGTTAAATTGGCTACTGTTTATAAGGATAACCGTATGTATTCCTATTTTAATATTGCAGATAACCAATATCTGACATACGAGCTGACCCAGGAGGCTGCCAGCAAGATTCCTGCAGAAACTCATTTTGTAACCTTGCGCTTGGGGACTGACGGGGCACAGGCATGGAAAGCGAAACTAGATTATCTTTCTCCCAATGTGACATTAACTACAGGTACTCTCCGTTTGCGTGCGGAATTAGATAACTCTGACGGGAAGCTTCGTCCCGGATTATTTGTCAGTGTCACGTTACCATACGGTGAAGCGCGGAATGCAGTGCTGGTTAATGATGCTTCTATCGGAACAGATCAGTTGGGCAAGTATTTGTATGTAGTGAATGACAGTGATATAGTGAATTATCGGCATATTGAAGTCGGGCAATTGGCGGATCATAATATGCGTGTTGTAAAAAGTGGCTTGTCACCTTCCGAACGTTATGTCACCAAGGCATTGTTGAAAGTGCGCCAAGGCATGAAAATTAAACCGATAGAACAAACCAATAAACTTCAATAGCCTTATGTTTTCAAAATTTTTCATAGAACGGCCTATATTTGCCACGGTGCTGGCTTTGTTATTCGTGGTGGCTGGACTTGTAACTCTGAATATATTGCCCGTGGCGCAATATCCCGATATTACGCCGCCTACCGTGCAAGTCAGTGCGGTATATCCGGGTGCCAATGCTGAAACTGTAGCTCAAACTGTCGGTATCCCCATTGAACAGCAGGTAAACGGTGTGGATGGAATGTTGTATATGAGCTCCAATTCCTCCGCATCGGGTGCTTATTCGCTGACTGTGACTTTCGAAGTGGGAACGGATATTGATATGGCAACTGTAATGGTACAAAACCGAGTTAGTGTAGCGTTGAATTCTTTGCCTGAAGCTGTGAAAGTACAGGGAGTGACGGTGCAGAAGCAGTCATCCAATATTGTGATGATGCTTACACTGAGTGGTGATAGTATTTATGATGGCCTTTATCTGACCAATTATGCCAATTTGAATCTGGTAGACCAGTTGACACGTGTGCCGGGAGTAGGAGCGGTGAATGTGATGGGAGCCGGAGACTATTCCATGCGTGTATGGCTGAATCCTGAAACAATGCGTATCCGCAATATTACTCCGCAGCAAGTTTACTCTGCTATTCAAAGTCAGAACATGGAGGTTTCAGCCGGTTATGTGGGACAGCCTATCGGTAGTTCGGCCAATAATGATTTTCAATATACGCTGAATGTGAAGGGACGGCTTTCTACTTCTGAAGAGTTTGGGGACATCATATTGAGAGTGGAAGACCAGGGGAAGGTACTTCGTCTGAGAGATGTTGCCAAAATTGAGTTGGGAAGTGCCGAGTATGGAGTTGTTTCCAAATTGAAGGGACAACCTACAGCAGGTATTGCTGTCTATCAGTTACCGGGGAGTAACTCATTGGATGTGTCTAAAGGAGTTCGTGCACGCATGGCGGAATTGGCTGAAACATTTCCGGCAGGGGTGAAGTATAATGTAACATTGGACACTACAGATGTGGTTCATGACTCTATTGATGAAGTGATGAAGACTTTCGTGGAGGCGATTGTTCTAGTGGTGCTGGTTATCTTTTTTTTCCTGCAAAGCTGGCGGGCAGTTCTTATTCCATGTCTTACTATCCCTGTTTCTCTTATCGGAACACTGGCGGTAATGGCTGCTTTAGGCTTTTCTATCAATACATTGACACTGTTCGGCTTGATATTGGCTATAGCTATTGTAGTGGATGATGCCATTGTGGTGACTGAAAATGCCACCCGTATTCTAGATGAAGGGAAGCTGGACGCCCGGGCGGCCACCGAGCAGGCTATGGGAGAGATTACCGGACCTATTGTCGGAGTGGTGCTGGTACTGCTTGCCGTTTTTATCCCTACTACACTGATTAGTGGAATTTCCGGGCAGCTTTATAAACAGTTTGCATTGACTATTGCGGCTTCTACGGTTATAAGTGGTTTCAATTCATTGACATTGACTCCGGCTGTTTGTGCTCTGTTGCTCCGTCCTACTCCGATGCATAAAGCGCGTTTGTTCCGTTGGTTTGATAGTATGAATGACTGGATGCAGCGGGTTTATGACGCTTCAGTAAAATGGTTGTTGGCACGTCCGGTTATTGCTATCGGTTCTTATATCGTAATATCAGTCATTGCTATTCTGATGTTTGTAAAATGGCCCAGCACCTTTATTCCCGAAGAAGATGACGGATATTTTATGATTGCCATTCAGCTTCCGGCTGCCTCTTCTTTAGAACGTACACAAATGGTGGGTAAGCAGATTGATGCTATTTTGTCAGAGTATCCCGAAGTGAAGACTTATTTGGGAGTAAACGGATTCAGTATCATGGGAGGTGGTCAGTTGCCTAATGCGGCTACCTATTTTGTGGTGCTGAAGAATTGGAAAGAGCGTGCGGGTAAGGAGCATACCGCTCAAGCGGTGGTTAATCGTTTTAATGAACAGGCATATGCCATGATACAGGAAGCCCAAGTCTTTGGTATTATTCCTCCTGCTATCCCTGGTATGGGTAATACAGGTGGTTTACAACTCGAACTGGAAGATCGCAAGTCTTTGGGTGCAGAAGAACTGCAAAAGGCGGTTGAGGCGTTATTGGCTAATTATCACAATGAGCCGGCTATTGCTTCTATAAGCAGTATGTATCAAGCGGATGTACCTCAGTATTTTTTGAATATAGACCGTGATAAAGTTCAGTTAATGGGCTTGCAGTTGAATCAGGTTTTCTCTACATTAGGGTATTATATGGGGCAGGCTTATGTAAATGATTTTGTAGAATTCGGCCGTATCTACCAGGTAAAATTGGAGGCTGGTGAACAGGCCCAAAAGGTGATTGATGATGTGTTGAAACTGAGTGTGGTCAATTCGAAAGGAGAGATGGTTCCTTTCAGTAGTTTTACACAAATAGAGCAAAAACTGGGAATGGATCAGATAAACCGATATAATATGTATTCGGCAGCTTCTATCACTATTACTCCGGCTGCGGGGAGTAGTTCCGGTCAGGCGATAGAGGCTGTGGGGAGTTTGATAAAAAATCAGCTAGGAGGAGAGTTTGGATATGAGTGGACTTCTGTTGCTTATCAAGAAACTCAGGCTGGTAATACTACTACTATTATTTTAATCATGGCTTTGTTGGTAGCTTATTTAGTATTGGCAGCTCAGTATGAAAGTTGGACAAGCCCGGTGGCTGCCGTAATGGGATTACCGGTAGCTATTTTGGGAGCGATGCTCGGTTGTTGGGTGATGGGAGTTCCAGTCAGCATTTATACACAAATCGGTATTATTCTGTTGATAGCCTTATCGGCGAAAAATGGTATTTTAATTGTGGAGTTCGCCCGTGATTACCGTAAGGCCGGCAATCCTATCCGTGAGGCGGCTTATGAGGCGGGGCATGTGCGTTTGCGTCCTATTCTGATGACTTCATTTACTTTTGTATTAGGTGTGATGCCGTTGCTGTTTGCAACAGGCGCTGGTGCCGGAAGCCGTGTGGCACTAGGTGCGGCAGTAGTATTTGGTATGGCCGTGAATACGATTTTTGCTACCGTTTATATTCCTAATTGGTATGAAGTGATGCAGAATATTCAAGAGAAATGGTTGACAAAGAAACAGTGAATGTTTCCTTTTCATATTTCACCACAGATTATACAAATTAACACAGATTGAATATAAATTGCTGATTGTCAATATAAATAATCTGAGTTGATATATATAGTCTGTGGTGAATTTATTATCTTTGCATCGGATAAGAAACTTTTATGTATCTGTCTGAATGACAGCGTAGAGTGGAGATTAAGAAAGTTGTCAGTAACGATTTAGCGACCGTGTAACTGCGCTGAACTGCTGCGCTTTGCATCTCGTCAAACAACTCTATGCAAATATAACGTTTTTCCTGGAAATAACAAAATCGACGACTGTGTTAATGCAAAATGCGGACAGAATTTTCCATCCGCATTATTTAATCAGCGTCGCCGCTCCCGCTCTTTTTCATCGTCGCTTTGCATCCGCAGGTTCAGACGCTCGCGCAACTTGTCGAGAAAATAGGTACGGCTCTCGCCCTTACGCCGTTTGATGTCGGTATAAGCGTCATAAAGACTTCGCACATCGAGGCGAATGCCGAACAACTCGCCGAAGAATCCGGCCAGTTCGTTCATGGCTATCTCGCCGTCGTCGATACGTTTCATCTCGTGCAAGGCGTATATCAACTCGACCAGTTCGACAACGGTTCCCGTCCAACGTCGTTTACAGACATGAGGTTTCGGTGGGTAAATATCGCCGTAGCGATTCAAAATCTCTAATTCCGTGTCAATATATCCGATGACGATATGCAGAAACCGAATTTGAGTATGACTCTCCGGCGGTTCATCTTTCGAGATATAGCTGCATAAAACGTGCAGGCGGATACGCGCATAACGCAGGGTGCGGAAAACGGTTTTGCGATCATCATCCTCGTCGCAGAGGGTGCGGAGTGTATTGTCGAAGTCGTGGAACAGTTCTTCCGTGACGGCTTGGGTGGCGGATTCGACCAAACGATCCGCCGTGATATGATGTATCATAAATGTTCATTTTATAAGTAAATAAATCAGTTTCTTCGAGTCTGTTGAAGTGAGACTCGGTGGAGATTTATTTCTTATAAAGCGAACGACGTCCGACCATCAATGTAGATATGGAATAACCGTCTCGCTTTTTGTTAGCGGAAAATCCACATAAAATGTTGGTAATAAACTCTTATGGTTGTAAACGGTAGCGATTATCCGTTCTACGTTCCAAATTACTGAAATAAGCATTTCGATATTTTACTCGGTTACGTTCATAGAACATGATAGTAGCCATACTCCGATGGCCGCTATCAATATGATGTACCCTATAAGTATTCGGTGTTGAAGCAATAATTTCATTTGAAATGGAATTGGGAACAAGTTAATTGCAGAGAGTCTCTATAAATTTTCCGAGACTTCATCTGATCAGGCTTAAATTCCCGGTTGCCTTATTAATTATTCTCTTTTCCGCATAGATGCCGATCCCCATATAACACAAATCCGCTTCGTCGGTCTCTCTCATTCCCTGCTCGTATTCTTCGTATGTCTTGGCTTGTTGCGCTACGGTCGAAAAATCCACGAGAACCATATCTTTTGCGTCGAATGACCGAAGCCGTTCACGGACTTCCTTGATTGTCTCCGGCGATGCTCCGAGTATCGGAATCGGGCAACGGGTGATGCCTGAATGTATTTCACCCTGCTTGTCGAGGACATCATGCCCTACGATGTCGCAAGCTTTCTTGCCTAATGTGATGGATAATATGCTGGCGATATTGGCGATTATCCCGGTCGGTTGCGTGTTGTCGATTACCAGCACGCATTTATATATCGGTTTTGAATCTGTCGTTATTCCCATATTCAGTTCTTTAATCATACATTGTCACCCTTTACGGCATCTTAATCGACGGCGTAAAAAAGTTCAGGCTCTTTTCTCTCTGAATTTGCAGCCGCAAATTCCAAACTCTTTTTCTCGAAAAACGGATAATGGTAGTTTCGTGAGCCGACAGGACATAGAACAATGCACCTTCCACATGAAATGCATCGACTTTCATCCGTCTTTATGGGGTTCTCCGACGCAATGGCACGTGTCGGGCATCCCTCGACGCACTTTTTACACGAAATACACGTGGCGTCCCCCGTAGGGTAAAGCGGCACTTGCAGTATCTCCCGATAAGGTCTGTTGCCCCTGATTTTTATATCCGGCATCGTACTCGTATCCCTAATGTCCGACAGAATCCGCCATGACTTGCAACCGAAATCATCGACTATACGGTTGTCTTCCGTATCGGGGCGTTCGGATGCGACGTTTCTGAATATGGAGTGTCGGGCAATGAACGCGGCGGCGGATACGATTCTAAACCCGTTGGCGGTCAGCAAATCTTTAAGCTCGACAAGCGTATCTTCATAGTCTCTGTTCCCGTAGGAACAAACGATCATGGCAGGAGAGACGTCTCCCTTAACTCGTAAAAGCTGTTGTGAAGCCTGAATAGGCACTCTTCCTGAATAGGACGGCACACCTACGACCAACAATTCATCGCGTCCCAATCTCAAATCGGGAATTAAAACACTACTCGTAATGTCATGTTGGATATTATCGGCGTGCAGCTGCTTGACGACACCCTGCACGATGGCTTTGGTCGTAAATGCAGCACTGAAAAAAACAGAATGAACTTTATGTATCTCCATAAACCTTACTTATCCGATTGAATTTAATTTATTGGCGTCCGTTCAAAGTCAGACAAAAGAAGTCGCTGTCATCATACGGGTAATCGTATTCGACGGGGAGTTCTTCTTTATCTATTTTCTTGAATCCGGCTTTCTCATAAAACAGATGCGCTCTGTCCGTATTCTTGGGTGTGTCGAGAATGACTTTTGAGAAACCATGTGTCCGGGCAAATTCCAAGAAGAGGGAATATAGCTGTCGGCCGAGATTATGCGGCCTCCCGCGATAAGGCTCGTACACGAAGAATTTTTTCAAGATGCACAACCCGTTTCCCTTGTTCATCAAGCCGATCGTTCCGGCCACCTTGCCGTTTTCCTTCGCCACCCAGAAGTTTCCACCGCCATCGATATACTCTTCCTTGATGCGAAGCAGTTCCGGCTGGTCTTCGACACTTACTAACGGACGTGTTCCGTCATTCTGACAATGCAGGACGAGTGCGATAACCTCGTCCCTGTCGTACGCTGAATAGGTTCCTATCTCTATCATCTTATTTCATATTTAATTTAGTGGAAATCTTCTTCGACTTGAATATCTTGTGGATATGATAGACGTGTATTCCTACCGCTATCGCACAGCCTATGATAAACGGTGTTGCGTGTAGAAGCAATCCGTAAATGACATATATAATGTTCGCGCATAGGGATAGAACCCTCAAATACAGAACTTCTTTCATCGCCATGGATGACAAGTTGAGAAACATCCTATATAACCTATCACATTTGTCATGACAATGATATTCACTTGTTGTTTGTCATAAGGGAAAATATGTTCTCCATACTTTTTACAATCTCTTGCAACCGGCTTTCGTCCAATCCTGCAAATATCTCTTCGACGGATCGGTTCGCGGCCATATTCAACGTATGGTAAACTTCTTCCCCATGTTTTGTTAGCTTCACGAACTCCATACGGTTGTCGTTCGCTGCCTTCTCCCGATATATGTATCCTTTCGCTTCCAGCTTTTTCAATATGCGGGATAACAACCCTTTATCCATATTGAGCTCGCGGGATATCTCTTTTGCATTTCGATTCGGATGCAAATACACATCTTGAATTACACGGATCTCCGGGAGTCCGAACTCGCTGCCTAAATAGGACTTGTTCAGTACGCCTAAAACTTTGGTGTAAAATCTGTTGAAGGCTCTGATTTGATCTATATACTCTTGTTTCATGCCGCAAAGATATTTATAATAGTTGATTTAATCAACTAATTGCAAAAAAATATATTCATTGGAGCATAAAAGGGGCTATCCAGCATTTGGGACAGCCCTTTACAGAACTCACATTTTTAGTTTTCTGATATAATTAGTTTCGTTTTCCACCGTTTTTGGCTGAACAAGATGGATATGTTCTCGAATAAAAGACGAATCATAGGTTTGTTTTGACAGTCTTTCTTGCGAGATTTGTAATCTTTCGTTGGTTGTCGCTACCATTGATGAATCTCGTTGTCCATTCTCCTGCTGTACGCCGTCGGTATGTTCTTGCCCGTCTTCGGGCTTGGGCGGAGCGAGTGTAAGTTGTATCTTTCTCTCCAACGCCGCGACGTCCGCTTTCAGCGCTTTCAGTTCATCCTCTTTTTTCCATACTCCGCCGACCGTTTCCTGCAAAATCGGAATATCCCGCTCATAGGTTACATTCTGCGCCTTGTATTGCTCCACGAGCTTGGGTATGCGTTCCAGCGCGTTCAGAAAGTTCATCGAATATTGTTATTTTGCTCTAATCGCCCGACTTCGGAGGAGCGATTGCTCCCCGTCAGGGTAACGTTTTCGGTAAGCCGAGTGCAGAGCAGAACGCAGTTCTCGCTATGCCGAGGCGAGAAAACGAAGGCGAACAGCCAAGGCTTTTGAGAGCAACTCAAAAGGTATCGAGTAACTCGATACACACCTTGCTGTTAGCCGACGCTAACAAAATCGGAGAGCCGACGCTCTCCGATCATTAAAGTGGATTTCCGCGCTGTTTGCTATACTCGCTATACCAAGTGTGCACACTATACTATCCTATGAAAAGAGGATAGCCGGCTTACAATTTTCGCCACCGTTCCATGTCATCGCCGTAGGTTTCCAGATGATGCCGGGCGAGATTTTCGATCAATCCCGAAACGCTCATCCGCCTGCCTCCCAACCTGCGGACGATCTCGTCCAGTCGGTCTCGCACCTCGCAGCTCACGAATACAGGTTTGCGGTTCTCGATTTTCGGCACTCGGAGAAATGTCTGTCGGTATTTCTCCAATGTCGCTCTTTGCTGTTTCACGCCGATACGGTCGGATGCGCTCTGCGCAGGTTGTTCTGCCGCTACGGTAGTGCCCGTCGGTTGTGTCGTTACAGTTTGTACATTCGGTTCACTCGTTACACGCTCTGTGCCGGGTACACTTACCAAACCGACCTCTTCCGGTTTCAATCTTCTCATTTCGGGACGGAACAGCTCGATAATCTCTTCAGCGTTGATCTCTGCCTCTGGCGTTCTTACTCTTTTGGTCATAACGTATTTGTTTTTATCGGGTTATTTATTCTTTCAGTTGAAAATCTTGTCGGCTGTGCCCGCTCGTTTTACGTGTGCAGTCCATCATCAGTATGTTTATTGCAGGCCGTTTGCTCACTGCACCGAGCGTATGAAGTATATACTCTCGTAATTTCGTTACGCCCTGCGAACGAATACGGAATGCAAGGGCGACAACCATTTCAAGATTATACACGTCCGCACTGTTGCCGCTGTCCAGACGAATACATTTGCAGACCTCGTAGTCGTGCAGGGCGTTTTCTTTGAGGATGGCTTTGATACCCGTATGTACCGCTCCGGCGGTCGTGCCGAACAATTCGACTATTTCCGTTTCCGTCATCCATATAGTACCGCCCGTTACGATCACCATATTTTCGCTGATTGTGATTTTATCTCTTTTCATCGTAATTCTGTTTTTTTAAGTTCATTAAATCGCCTGACAAATAAAGCTCTCCATCTGCTCGATACGCTGCGCGAGTTTCTCCATATCGCGGCTCACTTTCTCGGCTGTAATCTTCGCATAGATTTGCGTCGTGCGGATGCTACGGTGTCCCAACATCTTCGATAGCGTTTCGATAGGTACGTCGTTCGACAGGCAGACCGTCGTGGCGTAGGTATGGCGGCTCATGTGCCACGTGACGTTTTTCTCGATGCCGCATTTCTTCGCTATGGCCTTAATGCTGTTCTTACAATTATTGTAGCATGGAACGGGCAGGAGTTTTCCGTCGGGCGCCATATCGCGGTACTTCTCGATGATATGTTTGGCGACATCTAACAATCGGATATTCGTTTCGGCACCCGTTTTCTGACGGTTGGTGTTCAACCACAAATGCCCGTCGAACGAAGTTTGCAGATTCGCTCGGGTAAGGTTCGCCATATCCGTCCAACTCAATCCCGTAAAGGTGCAGAAGATGAACAAATCACGAATCAGTTCATAGCTTTTCTTCTTGAATGTGCCATTGATTAAGAGTGTAATTTCCTCTTTGGTCAGAAAGCCCCGTTTGGTCTCCTCTTTGGTGATGCTATACGCGAAAAACGGATCGCGCTGCAACAAGCCGTTATTAACGGCCATATAGATAATCTTCCGAAACGGCATCATATACGACCAGACCGTGTTGT
>ERZ1108167.133-NODE-133-length-112794-cov-101.856820_pt1 | contig 112794 bp, 98 predicted proteins | sample MGYA00403703_ERZ1108167 | MGnify/ENA primary metagenome ERZ1108167 (study PRJEB35170, sample SAMEA104062411) | human gut metagenome | biome: human gut; feature: human-associated habitat; material: faeces | place: Denmark | collected 2012-05-11 ...
TACGATGAGCGACGTTTCGCGTGCATCACCCGTGATGTTGCCCGATAAATGTGTTTTATTGGGGTTGGCACCGGGTAAGGGGCGCATATGAAAATATAATGTATAAAAGTAAAGTAAGTTTCTCGGTGAGGGGTTCGGGGAGCCCCCTCTTTGTCCAAAGAGGGGGCTCCCCGATAAAAACACTTGCTATCTTCGGCGCGGTGTGGTACAATAAGCGCGGAAAACAAATTTATCGGAGAAAGAGAAATGTTACAGGTAACGGGCGTATCCCTTCAGTTCGGGCAGCGCGTGCTGTTCGAGAACGTCAATATCAAATTCACCAAGGGCAACTGCTACGGCATCATAGGCGCGAACGGCGCGGGCAAGAGCACGTTTTTGAAGATACTTTCGGGCGAGCTGGAACCCAATAAGGGCGAAGTGAGCCTTTCCAAGAACGAGCGCATGAGCGTATTGCAGCAGAACCAGAACGCTTACGACGACAAAACGGTGCGCGAAACGGTCATGTGGGGGCATAAGCGGCTCATGCAGCTCGCCGAGCTCCGCAACGAGATATACGCCAAAGAGGACTTTACCGAAGAGGACGGCATGAAAGCCGCCGAGTACGAGGCGGAGTTCGCCGATCTCGGCGGGTACGAGGCGGAAGCGAACGCGGACGCGATGCTGGCGTCGCTGGATATCCCGCTCGCGATCGCGGACACGCTCATGGCGGACGTCGATCCCAAGGTCAAGGTCAAGGTACTGCTTGCGCAGGCGCTGTTCGGCAACCCCGACGTGCTCATCCTCGACGAGCCGACGAACAACCTCGACGTCAGGACCGCCAACTGGCTGGAAGATTATCTGATGGATCTCGACGATACGTGCATCATCATCGTATCGCATAACCGTCACTTCCTCAACCGCGTGTGTACGCATATCTGCGACGTGGACTACCGCAAGATCACCGTATATGTCGGTAACTACGATTTCTGGTACGAATCCAGCCAGCTGCTGTTGCGCCAGCAGAAAGAGGCGAACAAGAAGGCGGAAGCGCGCGCCAAAGAGCTGCGCGAGTTCATCGCCCGCTTCTCGGCGAACGCCAAGCGCGCCAAATCCGCCACGAGCAGAAAAAAAGAACTCGAAAAGCTGGAGATCACGGATATCAAACCGTCGAGCAGGAAATACCCCTTCGTCGACTTCAAGTACGAGCGCGAGCTGGGCGCGGATATACTCAAAGTGGAAGGGCTCAGCAAGAACAGCTTCTTCAAGGATATATATTTCACGGTCAAAGCGGGCGACAAGATAGGCTTCGTCTGCGAGAACGGTAACGTCACGAGCATGCTCTTCGACGTGCTCATGGGCAAGGAAAAACAGGATAAAGGCACGGTCAAGTGGGGGAGCACGGTCATCCCCGCATACATGCCGCAGAACTACGACGAGTACTTCGACGGCGTGGATCTCACGCTCGTGCGCTGGCTGGACCAGTTCTCCAAACAGCACGACGAGGAGTATCTCCGCAGCTGGCTGGGCAGGATGCTTTTCTCCAAGGAAGAGGCGCTCAAAAAAGCCAAAGTGCTCTCGGGCGGAGAAAAGGTGCGCTGCATGCTCGCGAAAATGATGCTCGCGCAGGGCAACTTCCTCATCTTCGACGAACCGACCAACCACCTCGATCTCGAATCCATAACCTCGCTCAACAAGGGGCTCATCAACTTCCGCGGACCGCTGCTGCTCGTCTCTCACGACCATGAGCTCGTGCAGACGACGTGTACGCGTATCATAGAGATCTCGGGCGGAGCCAAAACGTACGATAAGGATATCGCTTACGACGATTACATCGCCGAGACGAAATAACGGACAAAGGGGGAAGGCATGAACAGAGAAGATATCATCGCGGTCGCCGCGGGCGAACGCAAAGCGGATCTCGTCGTAAAGGGCGCGAAAGCATTGGACGTCTTTACGCGCGAGTGGGTGACGGCGGACGTCGCCGTCTGCGGCGGCATTATCGCGGGCGTGGGCGAATATTCGGGCAAGGAAGAGATAAACGGCGAAGGCAGGTATCTCGTCCCGACGTATTACGACGCGCACCTGCACTTCGAGTCCGCCGCCGTGCGACCGAGCGAGTATCTGAAACTGACGGTGCCCCGCGGGGTGACCGCATACAACGCCGACCCGCACGAGATAGCCAACGTGTGCGGCGACGGCGGCATAGCTTTCATGGCGCGCGACGTGCGGGATATCCCTGCCGACGTGCGCTTTATGATGCCTTCCTGCGTGCCCGCGACCCCCGAGGACAGCTCGGGCGCTACGCTCACGGCGGCGGACGCGGTGAAGTGCAAGTACGGGCTGGGGCTGTTCGGACTGGGCGAGATGATGAACGTTCCCGGCGTGCTCGGGCGCGACCCCGACGTCATGGCGAAGCTGAACGCCTTCGATATCATCGACGGACACGCTCCGGGACTGACGGGCAAAGCGCTCTGCGCTTATGCGGCTGCGGGAGTCATGACCGACCACGAATGCACCACGGCGGCGGAAGCGGAGGAGCGCGTGCGCCGCGGCATGTACGTCATCATACGCGAGGGCAGCCAGGCGAAAGACCTTAAAAAGCTGCTGCCCGCCGTCGGCGGAAAAAATTTTTCCCGCTTCATGTTCTGCACGGACGACCGCAATCTCGAGGACGTTTCCTCGCACGGCACCATAGACAACTGCGTGCGGCTCGCCGTCGGATGCGGCATGGACGCGGCGTCTGCGGCGACGATGGCGTCGTACAATGCCTGCGCGGCGTACGGCATAAAGCGTAAAGGCGCGATAGCGCCCGGCTGCGCGGCGGACTTTTTCCTCACGCGCGACCTCGTGGGCGAACTGCCCGAAGCGGTGTACTTCGGCGGCAGGCGGGTGGCGGAGAACGGCAAAGCGTTGTTCGAAACGCATCCCGCGGACTGCTCGGCGTTCCTTTCGACGGTGCGGCTCGCGCCCTTCGGCGAGGACGCGTTCACGTTCCCTTTTCGCAAGAGCATGCCCGTCATCGAAGTCGCTCCCGGGACGCTGGTTACAAAGCTCGGCAGTGCGGACAGTCCGGACGGGTTGGACCTCATGTGCTGCATGGAGCGCCACCGCGCGAGCGGCGAGATCGGGCACGCGTACGTGCGCGGTTTTTGTATCGGAGGCGGCGCGATCGCGCAGACGGTGGGGCACGATTCGCATAACGTCACCGTGATAGGCGACAACGCGCGGGATATGGCGCTCGCCGTGAGCGCTCTCGGCGAAGGCGGCGGCTTCGCGGTCGCCGCGGGCGGGGAAATAAAAGGGAAAGTATCTCTCGCCATCGCGGGACTGATGAGCGACAAGAGCGCTGCGGAGGCTCTCGCCGAACGGAAAAAATTGCGCGCCGCGCTCGGCGGGCTCAAACATGCGGAGGGCATCGAGCCGTTCATGCTGCTGTCCTTCCTTTCGCTCACCGTCATCCCCGAGGCGAAGCTCAACACCAAAGGGCTGTACGACGTGACCCGCGGCAAATACGTTTATAACGGTTAAGGATAAGATATGAAGATAATACATTGTGCGGATCTGCATCTCGGCTCGCGCATGAGTTCGGGACTGCCCGCAGACAAAGCGGATGTCAAAAAAACGGAAGTGCGCGCCGCTTTCGGCAAGATGCTCGATTATGCCCGCGGCTGCGGAGCGCGCGCGGTTTTGCTGTGCGGCGACGTGTTCGACAGCGACCGTCCGTTCAAAAAAGATAAAGAATATTTCTACAACGCCGTGCGCGGCAATCCGGATATCGACTTCTATTACCTGCGCGGTAATCACGATACGGGCGAGTCCTATCTCGAAGAACTGCCCAATCTCAAAACGTTCGGCTCGGACGGCTGGACGACTTACGACCTCGGCGACGTGACCGTCAGCGGGATAGAGATGACGGGCGGCAACGCGAGGTCGCTTTACGCGCAGCTTTCGCTCGATAAGAGCAGAAAGAACATCGTCATGCTGCACGGCGAGCCGGATAGTTCCGCGGGCAGGGATAAGGTATGCCTGCCCCGCCTTAAAAACAAGAACATAGATTATCTCGCTCTCGGGCATATCCACGCGGGCTTCGACGGAAAACTCGACGACCGCGGCGTTTACGTCATGCCCGGCTGTCTCGAAGGCAGGGGGTTCGACGAGCCGGGAGTGAAGGGTTTTTATGTGCTCGACACCTCGGGAGAAGGGATAGACTTCTCGTTCGTCCCCGACTCGCTGCGCGTCGTTCGCGTCATCGACGTGGACATAAGCGGCGCGAACGATGTGTATTCCGCGGTAGAGACCGTCCGCGGCGCCGTGGTCTGCGATAAGAGCGACATCGTGCGCGTCTGCCTTACGGGCGAGATCGGTTTCGACGGCGACGGGATGGAAAAGGACGTGCTGCGCATGCTCGAAGAGAAATGCTGGTACGCGAGCGTCAAAGACAGGACGCAAAGCAGGCTCGACGATCCGTCGGCGGACGGGGATCTTTCGTTGCGCGGCGAGTTCGTCCGTCTCGTTTCGCGTAGCGGCGATATCCCTGACGACATGAAACGCGAGATCGTGAACATGGGGCTGCGCGCGCTCGCAGGCAGGGAGGTGGACAGGTGAAACTCGTATCCTGTCACATAAGCGGTTACGGCAGTCTCCGCGATAAGGACATAAAGTTCGACGGCGGGCTCACGCAGATATGCGAGCCCAACGGCTACGGCAAGACCACGCTCGCCTCTTTTATAAAGGCGATGTTTTACGGTCTGCCCTCATACCGCGCGGGCAGCGAGGAGAAGTCCGAACGCGCGCATTACTATCCGTTCGGAAGGGGCGCTTTCGGCGGTTCGCTGACGTTCGAGAGCGGCGGCGCGGAGTACCGCATAGAGCGCATGTTCGGCGAAAAGAGCGATAAAGACGACTTTCTGAAAGTGTATAAAAACGGCAGGGAGTACGACGGCTTGGGCGACGATCCCGGCAAAGCGGTGTTCGGCATGGATCGCGAGAGCTTCGAGCGTACGATATTCCTCGACCCGCGCGCGACGGAGATGTACGCCACGACGGGCATGAGCGAAAAGCTCGGCGGCTACGCGGACGCGACGGAGGGCAGGAACACCTTCAAAAAAGCGGTGGACAGTCTGGACGCTTACGCCCGCAGCCTCAAAGCGAAGCGCGGCGAAGGCGGGCGGATAAACGCCGAACGCGAAAAGATCCGCGGACTGAAAGACATTATCCGCGATCTCGAAGGAGAGGAAGCCGCTCTCGAAGGCAAGTACGCGCGCGCCAACGAGCTGCGCGCGGAAATGAACGGGCTCACCCGCGAATTGGCTTCGGCGGGGAAGGTCAATAACGTACTTACGCAGTGGGAGGTCTACGACGGCATGACCGACCGCCTGAAGAAAAAAGAAGCCGATCTCGCGGCGCTTATGTCGGAGTACCCTCACGGTATGCCGAGCGTCGGGGATATCGCGGAGATAAAGCGGCTGTCGGGCGAGCTGAAAGAGACGGCCGTCGGCATGAGCGCCGCGGCTTTCGACGGCGAAAAGGCGGCGCGTCTCGCGGAGTACGAGCGGGAGTTCGTCTCCGGCGTGCCGGGCGCCGCAGTGCTGGATGCGGTCAACGCGGATATAAGGGAACGCTCCGCGCTGTCTTCCGCGTCTGCCGTCGATCTGCCGGGCGATCGCGAGCGCATGCTCGCCGCACGTTTTGCGGGGCTGGATGAGGAGAAAGCGACGAAAGCGCGCGCGGCTTACGACAAGTGCGTCGCGCTCGACCGCAGGATAAAGAGCTCAATGGGCGTTGCGGAAACCGCCCCCGCGGGAAAGAGGCGCAACAAGGCGTTCCTCATCGCCGCGGCTGCGTTCGCCGCGGTCGCCCTCGGCGGCATAGGCGTGTGTTTCGCTTCGCTCGTCGCGGGGCTCGTTATCGCGGCGGCGGGCGCAGTCGGCTGCGCGGCATTCGGGGCGCTGTACGGCGCCGGCGGCAGGACGGCTGCCGCGCCTCGCGCGGGAGATACCGCTTTGCGCGACGAGTACAACGCGGCGAGGGAAGAGGTGTACGATTTCCTCATGCTACTCGGATATTCGTCGACGGGCTCGGAGACCGCGGACTTCGCGCGTTACGAGCATGACCGCGAAGATCATTACCGTTTCATCACCGCTCGCAGGGACGCGGTACGACGGGAAGAGGAACGGAAAGTCCGCCTCGCGGAAGTGACTGCGCGGCTGGACGCGTTTTTCGCAAAGTACGGGCTGCGCGAAGGCGACTATATGCAGCGCATGACGCGTCTCGGGGCGGATATGTCCGGGTACGACGATATGCGCAACGAGCGCGCGTCCGCGGAGAAAAACGCAGGTAAACTTGCGGAAAAGGAAAGAGCGGCGAAAGCCGGACTGAGCGCCGTTTACGGCAAGTACGGCATTCCCGAGGGTACCGATCCCGAAAAGCTGCAGCGCGACAGGTTTTCCGCAGACGGGTCGGAACGCGAGATCGCGTCGGCTAAAAAGGAGGCGGAGGAGTTTATCGCGAAGAACGGTCTGACCGAACGTCCGACGGGCGAAGCGAAGGATATATCCGTGCTCGAAAGCAGGCGTGAAGAGCTGGCGACGGAAGTGTCGCGGGCGGACGGCGAGATAAGCGATATAGAAGACCGCGTGAGCGAGCTCGGCAAGCGCAGAGCGGAGCTCGAAGAGGCGGAGGCGAGATATGCCGAGTACGTCCGTAAATACGACGCGGCGATAAAAGCCAAAGAGCTTCTCGAGCAGGCTGAGCAGAACATACTCGACAGATACGTCAGACCCGTAAAGGACAGGTTCGACCATTACATAACCGTGCTCGAAGGCACGTTCGGCGAAAAGGCGAGCATGGACGGCGATTTTCGCATAAGGTTCGAGAGCGAAGGACTCATGCGGTCGGACATGCACCTGTCGGCGGGTCAGCGCGCCGTGTGTTCGCTGTGTTTCCGCCTCGCGATGACTGACAATATGTTCGGCAAGGAGAAACCGTTCGTCATAATGGATGACCCCTTCGTCGAGCTGGATAACAAGCACATGGCGAGCGCCGCGAAAGCTCTCGGGCTGCTTGCCGCCGACAGACAGATAATATATCTCTGCTGTCATGACAGCAGAAAGGCGAAGTGACGGTATGAGAGCGTATACATTCGTGCGTCCTGGCAACGCCGCATGGACGGAAAAACCGATGCCGGATATCCTTTCCCCGCGCGACGCGGTGGTCAGGGTGACGATGTCGAGCGTCTGCACGAGCGATCTGCACATCCTCGCGGGCACGGTGCCGAGAGCGGCGAAGGGAGTCACGCTGGGGCACGAGTTCGTGGGCGTCGTCGAAGAAACGGGCGAGGGCGTCACGCACGTAAAGGCGGGCGACCGCGTCGCGGTGAACGTGGAAACGTTCTGCGGCGAATGCTTTTTCTGCCGCCGTGGTTATGTGAACAACTGCGTGTCTCCCGAGGGAGGCTGGGCGCTGGGCTGCCGCATAGACGGCGCGCAGAGCGAATACGTGCGCGTGCCGTTCGCGGATACCGGACTCACGAAGATCCCGGATAACGTCACCGACAAACAGGCGCTTCTCGCGGGCGACGTTCTTGCCACGGGCTATTGGGCTGCAGACATCGCGGACATAGAGCCGGGCGCGGAAGCGCTCGTCATAGGCGGCGGTCCCGTGGGGATATGCTGCGCCCTTTGCGCGCGTCTCATGGGCGCGTCGCGCGTGTTCGTGTGCGAAAAGGAGATATGCCGCAGGGAGTTCATAACGCGTAATTACCCCGAGCTCGGCGTCGTCGCGCCCGAAGAGGCGATCGGCGTCGTGCGCGGCTTCGCTCACGGCGGTGCGGACGCGGTCATAGAAGCGGCGGGCACGGCGGAAGCGTTCGAGCTCGCGTATACCTGCGCGCGCCCCAACGCGACGGTGGTCGTCGCGGCGATGTACGAGCGGCCGCTCGTGCTGCCGCTGCCCGACATGTACGGCAAGAACCTCGTGTTCAAAACGGGCGGCGTGGACGGGCATTACGTCGCGCGCGAGCTTGCGGACATCGCGGCGGGGAAGATAGACGTTTCGCCGCTCGTCACTCACGAATTCCCGTTTTCGCGGCTGGAAGAGGCGTATACGCTATTCGCTTCGCGCGCGGACGGCGTGATGAAGGTCGGCATTTTAATGTAAGTATATCGGGCGTTCGTATGCTTGCTTTTTCATCGCGACGGTGGTAAAATAATAACGTAAAAAACATCTTACAAGGAGTAAGCGCGCGGAATTCTGCGCGCACATACCCGAAAATGAAAACTTATGCGATAATCATCATGGACGGTTTCGGCTACCGCAAGGAGACTCGCGGCAACGCCGTGGCTGCGGCGGGCACGCCCAATCTCGACAGGCTCACGGCAAAGTACCCGCACACGCTCATCGAGGCGAGCGGCCGCGCCGTGGGACTTCCCGCGGGGCAGATGGGCAACAGCGAGGTCGGTCACCTCAACATCGGCGCGGGACGCGTCGTGTATCAGGACATCACCGCGATAGACAAAGCCATCGAGGACGGTGAGTTCTTCGAGAACAAAGAGTTCGTCGAAGCGATGGACAAAGTCAACGCGAACGGCGGCGCGCTGCACCTCGTAGGGTTGCTCAGCAACGGCGGCGTGCATTCGATGAACACGCACCTTTACGCGCTGCTCGAGATGGCTAAGCGCAAGGACGTGAAAAAAGTGTTCGTGCACTGCCTTATGGACGGGCGCGACGTGCCCCCGACCTCCGGCGCGGAGTTCATCGCCGAGCTCGAGAAAAAGATGGCGGAGATAGGCGTGGGCAAGATCGCCACCGTCATCGGCAGATATTATTATATGGACCGAGACAACCGCTGGGAGCGCGTCAAGGAAGGTTACGACATGATGTACGCCGGAGTGGGCGAGCATTACGCGACGGCTGCCGACGTGACGAAGAAGTCGTATACCGAGGGCGTGACCGACGAGTTCATCCGCGCGTCCGTCGTCGGCGATTACGACGGCGTGCACGACGGCGATTCGGTCATATTCTTCAACTTCCGCAGCGACCGCGCCCGCGAGATCACACGCGCCGCGGTGTACCCGGACTTCGATAAGTTCGAGCGCGCGGGCGGGTATAAAAAGGTGTTCTACGTGTGCATGACGCAGTACGACGCGACCATAGAGCACGTCGTCGTCGCGTTCCCGCCGCGCCGCCTCGTCAACACTCTCGGCGAGTACCTCGCGAAGATAGGCAAGACGCAAGTGCGCACCGCCGAGACGGAGAAGTACGCGCATGTGACGTTCTTCTTCAACGGCGGCGTGGAAGAGCCTAACAAGAACGAGACGCGTATCCTCGTGCCTTCCCCCAAAGTCCCGACTTACGACATGCAGCCCGAGATGTCCGCGCCCGAAGTGTGCGAAAAGGCGCTCTCCGTCGTCGGTAAGACGGATGTGCTCATAATGAACTACGCCAACTGCGATATGGTAGGGCACACGGGCGTGTTCGACGCGGCGGTCAAAGCCGTGCGCACCGTGGACGAGTGCGTGGGCAAGGTCGTCGACGCCGTTCTCGCTACCGGCGGCACCGCGCTCGTGTTCGCAGACCACGGCAACGCCGAGCTCATGAGCTTCGAGGACGGCAGCCCCTGCACCAGCCACACGACGGACCCCGTGCCTTTCATAGTTTGCGGCGACGATTACGTCGGCTGCAAGCTTGCTGACGGCGGCGCGCTCTGCGACGTCGCGCCCACGCTGCTCTATGCCATGGGCGTCCCTCAGCCCGCCGAGATGACCGGCAAGTGTCTGATCGAAAAGTGATGTTTCGCGGGGCGGAAACCCCTCTTTAGACAAAGAGAGGGTTTCCGCCCCGTACCCCACCTTCCCGAGAAACTTACACCGAAGGACTATAAAAAATTACGCTATATGTAACTTAATGCGTAACTTAATACGGATAAAGCCCGCCCCGACGCGTAAAAGCGTCGGGGCGGGCTTGTCGTCATTCGGCGAGCTCGTCCATCAGCGATCTTACGGCGCGCTTTTCCTTGTCGGTCAGGCGGCGGTAAGAGGATACGAGCTCCCGCTCGCGCGGCGTGTATCCGTCGTCCGGGTCGTCGTCCGCAAAGAATTCCGAAAGCGTTATCCCGAACGCCTGGCATATCGTGCGCAGCGTGGACAGCTTCGGCTCCGAATGCCGCGAGTAAAGATTGTTCAGCGTGGACTGCGTGAGCATGGCTTCCATCGCCAGGTTGTTTATCGACCACCCGCGCTCGCGGCGCAGCTTGTCTATCTTATCGAGAACATCCATTTTCCGCACCTCTCCTTTTGGGTAACCCATTTGAGTTTATTATATACCGAAAATAATGCAAAAACTTAACCCAAAACGGTTGACATACTCACTCAAATGAGTTAGAATTGAAATACAAACGAGTTGCCGCGTTCTCAGGCGTAACGCCTCGGGCGGGCAATATCCGAAAAAAGGAGACGAAAACATGATCAAGAAAGCCAAAAAGATCCTGATCGGGCTGATGACAGTTCTGCTTGCGATCTGTTGCGTCGTCGGCATGACTTTTGGCATGACCGCTTGTTCCGACGGAACGGATATCAAGGGGATACGATCTACCTCGATCAACAGCGAAGGCGAGCTCGTCGTGACGTATACCGACGGCACGACGGAGACTCTCGGCGTTGTCGTGGGCGCGGACGGCGCGCCCGGCAAAGACGGCACTGACGGTAAAGACGGTGCCGACGGAGCGCCCGGTAAAGACGGCGCGGACGGTGAGGACGGAGCCGACGGCGAAGACGGAGCCGACGGCGAAGACGGAGCTCCCGGCAAGGACGGCGTAGGCATAGCTTCCGTGACCGTCGAGGGCGGGAAGCTGATTGTTACATACACCGACGGCAAGAGCGTAGAGCTTGATCTGCCCGACATGAGCGCGGACTGTAAGCATGAAAAGGCGGAGAAGGTCGTTATAGAGGAGCACGACGCGGAGCACGACGGCACTTATCTTTATGTATGCCCCGACTGCGGTATCACGCGCGTGGAGCACGGAAAAGAGCACGTGTTCGAATCCACGGTATATCCCGCTACGTGCACCGAAGAGGGATATACGATAAACGAATGCAAGTACTGCGGATATACCGAGTCCGATCCTACGGACATCGTGCCCGCTCTCGAGCATGATTTCGACGAAGGTCACTATGTGGTGGGCGAAGGTCTTACGATATGCGAAGACGGCGGCACGACGGTAAGAGTCTGCAAGCGCTGCGGCGAGACCGAAACGCTGCACACCGAGCCCACGGGACATAAGTCCGACAAGTGGGAAGTCGCGACCGCGCCTACGACGGAAAGCACGGGTCTGCTCAAGGGCACCTGCGCTAACTGCGGACAGTACGTTTCCGTTTCCGTCCCCGCGCTCAGCGATAAGGACTACGTCTATACCGTGACCGACGCCAAGGAATACTGCGCGGATACCGGAAAAGCCGAGTACAGCATGGAAAAGGACGGTCAGACGTTCAGATTCGAAGTGACTCTCAATCCTACCGAGCATATCCTCGGCGGCAAGCCCGCGTCCGAGTCCGCGAACAAGGACGGCAGCTTCGACGTTACCGTGGAAGGCGTCCACGAGTTCCCGGGTGAGGAAGCGACCTGCGCGGACGGCGGCACGAACGGCAAGGGCTGGTACCTCTGCGAGGCGGACGACTGCGGCGAGATGGTATACGTCGATACGCACAAGGCGCATAACTACGAGGACTACGAAGTGGTGAAGCCCGCCACCTGCACCGAAGCGGGCGAGAAGAAGGGTTACTGCACCGACTGTGCAGCCGAAGTGACCGAACCCATAGATCCGCTCGGTCATAACTATGAGTACGAGCTCAAAAAGGTCGGCGAGACGTTCACTCTCACCGGTACGTGCACGGTGTGCGACGACGTGACCGAAGAGACCGGTCTTACCGGCGTCGAGACCGAGATCGTTCGCGAGGCTACATGCAGCGAGCGCGGGCTCGTAAGATATACTTATACCGACGCGGATACCGAAGAGACGGTGACGCTCGAAGTCGAGACGGCTACGATCCCTCATACGCTCGGCGGCAAGTCTGCCGACGAATGGGAGAACGCCGACGGCACTTACGATACGACCGTTCCGGGCATAACCGAATTCAAGGGCGAGGAGGCGACCTGCGGCACGGAAGGCAAAAACGGCAAGGGCTGGTATACTTGCGAGGAGTGCGAAGAGATGGTGTTCGTCGAAACGCATAAGCCGCATAACTTCGAAGAGTACGAAGAGACCCCCGCGACCTGCACGACCGAAGGTTCCCGCACCGGCACCTGTACCGATTGCGGCGAAGAGACGACCGAAGTCATCCCCATGAAGCCGCACAGCTATGAGTACGAGCTCGAAGAGGGGGCGGAAGAAGGCGAGTGGACGCTCGTCGGCACCTGCTCCGTCTGCGGCGATGAGGACAGAAAAGAAGGCATAACCGACGTCGAGGAGGAGGTCGTCCGCGAAGCGACCTGCTACGAAGAAGGTCTGATCCGTTACACCTATAAAGACCTTTCGAGCGGCAAGACCGTCACTCTCGACGAAGCGGTCCCCATGACCGCGCACACGCTGAACGGCAAGCCGATATCCGAGTATACGGACGAGCAGGGCAGAGTGCCTTCCGATCTCGAAGGCGTGACCGAGTTCAAGGGCGACGAGGCGACCTGCGGCGATCCCGGAACGACGGGCAGGGGCTACTTCACCTGCGAGGCGGAAGGCTGCAAAGAGCTCGTGTACGTGGATACGTATAAGCCGCATGTGTACTCGACGTCCACCGTTACCAAGGCGCCCACCTGCACCGAGGACGGAGAGAGGACGTTCACCTGCGAGGACTGCGACGGCACTTATACCGCGGTCATCCCCGCGACCGGTCATAACAGGACGGTGAATGTGACGAAGACGCCTACCGATACCGAGACCGGCGTTGCCGAGGCGGTATGCTCCAACGCGGGTTGCACCGAAAAGACGGTGAGCGTAACGCTGCCCGTGCTCGGTTCCGAGGACTACGTCGTCGAAGAAGTCACCGAAGCCACCTGCTCCAAAGAAGGCGTCGTGAAGTATACGTACTACGACGAAAATAGCGAGGTGACCGTTTCCTTCACGATCACGACGGAGATGACCGACCACAGCGCTTATGTCGACGGTACGACTACGGTGTACGAATGGACGCTTGACGGCGTGAAGTACACGGGCTACATCTGCGAGGAGTGCGACAAGATGATCGTTCTTACTTCCGAACCCGTCGAGGAGCCGGGGGAGGAAGGCGGTGAAGTCGTTGAGACGCCCGATGAAGGCGGCGAGAGCGAACTTCCCGGCGACGAGCTTGTCATAGTTCCCGATGATGATGCCGCGATCTCCGAAGCCGCCCGATAAGGCGCGCAAGGAGTCCCATATAACCACCCGAGACGGCGGATCCCCTCCGCCGTCTCGCCCTTTTATTCCGAAAAATTTTTAATGAGGATTTCAGTTTGAAATCCTCATTAAAATATTTTTCGTCATATCGGACGCGAAAAGCGCGGCTCCCTATTCCGAAAAATTTCCAAACAAATTTCGAAATGAAATTTGTTTGAAATATTTTTCGTCATGCCACACGCGAAAAGCGCGGCTCCATATTCCGAAAAATTTTTAAGGTGATTTCAAATTGAAATTACCTTAAAATATTTTTCCTCATATCAGACGCGAAAAGCGCGGCTTTTCGGCGTAAAGTCACGTTTCGGAGTCGCCGCAAGGGACCTTAGCGGCGACCGCTAACGCTACGCCCGCTTCCGAAACGTGCCTTTCCATCCGAAAATCTCGCGGTTTCGCTGCGAATTCTGTTAAACGTTGCGTATGCGCCTAGTTGCTTAAAATTAAGTGCCGCGAGTAAGCGCGGTCATCATAATAGCCGTCCCCTGAGGCAGGGGAAGGTGGCGAGCATGAAGCGTAAGCGGCTGCGAGCCGGAAGGGGTTGAAGCCTGTATGGCGGATAAGCATGATATAACAGTCAAGCTTGTACACTTATCTTACCTCAACCCCTATCGCCCCATGCGGGGCACTTCCCCCTGCCGCAGGGGGCAGCTTTATTCCTTGCGCACCGCTATCGCTCGCTTCGCGTGCGCTTTGGTCAGACGCAGTCCGCACCGTCTTTTTTGGCGGTTAGCACCGCGGCTGATCGAGCTGTTGCGGTACGAAGCAAGCGTTTTTCGTCGGAAGTCGGTCGGTTGCCGAATGCTAAGGACCGCGTTTTCGGGTCGGCGCAAGGTATCTTAGCGCCGACCATTTCCGCATCCGCTCATTCCGAAAACGCGGTTTCTACCTAAAAAATCCGATGCGTCTGTTGCGAATTCTGCTACTCGAAGCTTATGTGTAAAAAAGCAAGAAATATCGCGCCACGTCTCCGACGTGCGCGCCTTCTTTTTGCGTGATACTGACGGAGCACCAACCGCAGAATTCGCAGAAAATGCGCCGTATTTTTGAGGATAGAACTACGGCTCTCGGAGCGAGCGGAGCGGAAGCGGTGGGCATAAGGTGACCCTATGCCCACCCGAGAACGCGGTTATAGACCAAAAAGACGGCGATATTTTCGTCTGAACGAAGCGCGGCGTCAGCAAAAGCGCGAAAGCAAGATTGCTTTCGCGCTTTTGCGGTGAAGCGCCGCGCAAAGGACTATCTGAGTTCCGCTATGACGTGTTTTACGTCCCGCAGCCAGGCGGCGTAGCGGGCGGAGTGGGCGAGGCGTATCTTGTCCAGCCTGATCTTGAAGATCACGAACACGAGAAGGGCGGCGAGGGTGGCGGCGAGCACGACGATGAACGTCACGCCTATACCCGCCGCGAAATAAACGACGAGCGAGGCTACCGCAAGGATCATGATGACCGCGGCAAAGGCGAGGGGAGCGAAGCGGAATATTCGCGACAGTCTCTTTTCCTCGGCGTAAGAGGCGAGGAATTCCTCGTAGAGCGCTTTTTTCTTCTCTTCCGAGAGTTCGTTGTAATCTATATAATTTTCGTTTCCGTTCGTTTCGTTCATGCGTGATCGTGACCTCCTGCGGATATTATCCTCCGCGAGGATAAATTTTAAGTAAAATTTCGTGTCCGCGCGGACGTCAGACTTTGACGTTTTCCAGCGTCATTTCGTCGAAATCCACATGCTCGACGAAGTCGGACGGGCGGAAGCGCGCGATGTTGTAGCGCGTGAAGCTGTTTGCGTGAGAAGAGAGCACTACGGGCGTGGGGATATCCGTCTCGTGGCAGGCGAGGCGGACGTATTCGTCGAAGCGGTCCTCGTCGTAGCGGCCTTCGTAGAATATTATCTCGTTTTTGACTATCTTTTTTTCTTTATGCGTTTTCAGCCATATCTTGAACATAGGGATAGTATACCCCAAACAAACGCAAAAGGCAAGCGGCAAACGATTGACTTTAACGGGAAATTTCTTTATAATATACGAAGCGGAAGGTGTTTCCGCTTTTATTGCTTGCGAGCCGCTTTCGCGACGGGCGCGGCGCGCGGGCGCGAATAAGCATATACTTTACCGGGAGGACGACATGAACCTTACCCAGAAGATAATATCCAAGCATCTCGTTTCGGGAAAAATGGTCCCGGGCGAGGAGATAGCGATCGCGATCGACCAGACGCTCACACAGGATTCCACGGGAACGATGGCATATCTGCAGTTCGAAGCGATAGGCACGGACAAGGTAAAGACGGAGCGCAGCGTGGCGTACATCGACCATAACATGCTCCAGTCCAGCCAGCTCAACGCAGACGACCACGCGTACATCCAGTCGGTGGCGCTCAGCCACGGCATATACGTTTCCAAACCGGGCAACGGCATCTGCCACCAGGTACATCTCGAGCGTTTCGGCAAGCCGGGCAAAACGCTGCTCGGGTCGGACTCGCACACGCCCACGGGCGGCGGCATAGGCATGCTCGCGATAGGCGCGGGCGGGCTGGACGTGGCTCTCGCCATGGGCGGAGCGCCGTTCTATCTCGTCATGCCCCGCGTCGTGAACGTGGAGCTCAAAGGCAGGCTGAGAGCGGGCGTGACCGCCAAGGACGTCATACTCAAAGTGCTCGAAGTGCTCACCACCTCGGGCGGCGTGGGCAAGGTCATGGAATATACGGGCGACGGCGTGAAGTATCTCACGGTGCCCGAGCGCGCCACGATAACCAATATGGGCGCGGAGCTGGGCGCGACCACTTCGGTGTTCCCGTCCGACGAAACGACGAAAGCGTTCCTCGAAGCGCAGGGCAGAGGGGACGATTACACGCCTCTTGCCGCGGATAAGGACGCGGAGTACGACGAGCATATCGTCATCGATCTCGACGCGCTCGCGCCTCTTGCCGCATGCCCGCATTCTCCGGGCAACGTCAAGCCCGTGAGCGAGCTTGCCGGCATAAAGGTGGATCAGATATGCGTGGGTTCGTGCACGAACTCCTCGTATCTCGATCTTATGAAGGTGGCTGCTATACTCAAAGGCAAGCGCATTCATCCCGACGTTTCCTTCACGGTATCCCCGGGCTCCCGCCAGGTGCTCATGATGCTGGCGGAGAACGGCGCGCTCGCCGACATCCTCGGCGCGGGCGCGAGAGTGCTCGAATGCGCGTGCGGACCCTGCATAGGCAACGGTCAGAGCCCCAAGGAAGGCGCGATATCGCTGCGCACGTTCAACCGTAATTTCTACAACCGCAGCGGCACGCCGAGCGCGCAGGTATATCTCGTTTCGCCCGAAACGGCGGCGGTGAGCGCTCTTACGGGCGTAATGACCAGCCCCGAAGGCGTGGAACTTCCCGAGATAAAGATGCCCGAAAAGTTCCTTATAAACGACAACCTCATCCTTCGCCCGGACGAGTTCGGGGACGTCAAGGTGGTGCGCGGCAGCAACATCAAGCCTTTCCCCGAAACGCATCCGCTCGCCAAAGAGCTCAAAGGCGAAGTGCTCATAAAACTGGGCGACGATATAACGACGGATCACATCATGCCGTCCAACGCCGCTCTGCTCGCGTACCGCTCCAACATACCTTACCTTTCCGATTACTGCCTGGCGAACTGCGACAAGGATTTTCCCGCGCGCGCCAAGGCGAAGAACGGCGGGTTCATCGTCGCGGGTTCCAACTACGGTCAGGGCAGCAGCCGCGAGCATGCGGCGCTCGTGCCTCTGCAGCTGGGCATAAAGGCGGTGGTGGCGAAGAGCTTTGCCCGCATACATAAAGACAACCTGATGAACAACGGCATACTCCCGCTCGTGTTCGCGGACAGCGCGGATTACGACAAGCTGGAAGAGGGCGATACCGTTGCGATATACGACGCGCCGGACAGCGTTATGTGCCGCAAGTTCGTGCTCGTCGTGGAGAACAAGAACATAAACATCCCTCTTAAGCTGGAATGCGGCGAGCGTCAGCAGAAGATGCTGCTCTGCGGCGGTTCGCTGCGCATGGCGGCGGGGGACAATGCCTGAATCGCAAGGAGGGCGATCATGGATAAACTTCGCGAAGATATCCTCGGACTTCTCGGCGAGGATTCGCGCCTGGGCGCGGCGCGCATAGCCAAGATGCTGGGCGCGGACGAAAAAGCGGTGACTGCCGCCATCAAGGACATGGAGGACAGCGGCGTCATCATCAAGTACACCGTGATAACGGACGACGAGCTCGCCGACAAGGACACCGTGGAGGCGCTCATCGAAGTAAAGGTCTCGCCCATGTACAAGCACGGGTTCGACGCGATCGCCGAAGAGATATACCAGTTCGACGAGGTCAAAACGCTGTATCTCATGAGCGGCGCTTACGACCTTGCCGTCATCATCGAGGGCAAGAGCCTTAAAGACGTTTCGCGTTTCGTGAGCGAGAAGCTGTCGGTCATGGACAAAGTGCTGTCCACCGCCACGCATTTCATCCTCAAAAAATACAAGGTCGGCGGCGTATGCACGAAGTCGTGCGGGGTCGTCAGGCAGGCGGTGCACGCCTGAAACGCTTATGAGGCTGAATAAGACGATACAACAGATCAAGCCGTCGGGCATACGCGAGTTTTTCGACATCGTTTCCACGATGCCGGACGCGCTTTCCCTCGGTGTGGGCGAGCCGGATTTCGTCACGCCGTGGTATATCCGCGACGCCGCGATCAAGAGCGTGCAGCGCGGCTACACGGCTTACACGTCCAATAAGGGACTGCCCGCGCTGTGCGAGGAGATAGCCGCGTATCTTTCCCGTCGTTTCGGCATAGACTATGACCCGAAGTCCGAAGTGCTCGTGACGATGGGCGCGAGCGAGGCGATAGACCTTGCTCTGCGCGTGCTCGTCGAGCCGGGCGACGGCGTGCTCATCCCGTCGCCGAGCTATGTATCCTATCTTCCCATCACCATGCTGTGCGGCGGGACTCCCGTCCCCGTGGACTGCACGCTGAGGTCGGACTTCAAACTCACGCCCGAGGCGCTGGAAGAAGCCGCGGCGGGAAGTAACGCGAAGGTGCTCATCATGCCGTACCCCAACAATCCCACGGGCGCGGTGATGACGAAAGAGGACATAACGGCTCTTTTGCCGGTCATAGAAAAGTACGACCTTTCCGTAGTCAGCGACGAGATATACGCCGAACTGACTTACGACGGCAAGCACGTTTCGCCCGCGTCCGTGAGCGGTTACCGCGACCGCACGATCGTCATCAACGGTTTTTCCAAGGCGTTCGCGATGACGGGCTGGCGGCTGGGTTATGTGGCGGCTCCGTCGGACGCGCTCTCGGCGATGCTCAAAGTGCACCAATACACCGCGCTTTGCGCGCCAACGCCTTCGCAGTACGCGGGGCTGGCTGCGCTCAAAGACGGGCGTTACGACGGTTACAAAGCGGTGAGCGACATGGTGGAGGAGTACGACCGCCGCCGTCGCTTCATCGTAGACGAGCTCAATTCGATGGGGCTGGAATGCCGTCTGCCCGGAGGCGCGTTCTACGCGCTCGCGAAGGTCTCTTCCACGGGCATGGACGGGCAGAAGTTCGCCCGCAGGCTGCTCGCGGACGAGAAGGTGGCTGTCGTTCCCGGCGACGCGTTCGGCGACGCGGGCAAGGATTACATAAGGGTATCTTACGCGACGAGCCTGCGCACGCTCATGCAGGCAGCCGAGAGGATGAGCAGATTCGTAGCCCGCTGCGCCGAAGAGCGCAAAACGGGCGCGGAATAATAAACGAATATCCATAAGGAGATATATCAATGGCAGAGAAAGTATTACTTACCGCCGAGTCCAAGGCGGAGCTGGAAAAGCGTCTCGAGGATCTCAAGGGCAGAGGCAGAGCGGAAATGGCTGCGAAGATCGAGGAAGCGCGTTCGTTCGGCGACCTTTCGGAGAACGCCGAGTACGATCTCGCCCGCGACGAGCAGGCAAAGATGGAGCGCGAGATAAGCGATCTCGAGACCATGCTCCACAACGCGGTGGTCATCGAGAACGTCCGCACGGACAGCGTGGGCGTAGGCAGCACCGTCAGTTTCGCGATGGACGACAAGGAGTACCTCGAGTACCAGATAGTGGGCTCGCAGGACAGCGACCCCGTCAATAAGAAGATATCCAACGATTCCCCGATAGGCAAGGCGCTCCTTTCCCACAAGGCGGGCGACGAGTTCCGCGCGGAGATCAAGGTGGGCAACCACGTCACGAGAAGACACTTCAAGATAATAGCGATACACTGAAAATGAGCGAAAACGAGAACAACATACCCGAAGCGGCTCTCGAAGAAGAGGACGCGTTCGAAGTAAAGAAGGTAAGGCTGGCTAAGCTCGCCGCGATGCGCGAGGCGGGCAAGGATCCGTATACCGTCACCAAGTTCGCGCGCGACTGCACCGCCGCCGCGATAAAGGACGAGTTCGACCGCCTGGAAAACACCGAGGTGCGTATCGCGGGGCGTATCATGAGCCGACGCGACATGGGCAAGGCGAACTTCATCGATATCGCCGACGGCAGCGGACGCATCCAGGTATACCTGCGCGTCAACGATATCGGCGAGGAGACGTTCGCGGAGTACAAGAAGTGGGATATAGGCGATTTCGTGGGCATAAGCGGGCTGGTGTTCCGCACCCGCCGCGGCGAGATAAGCGTGCACGCACATTCCATAGAGCTGCTCTCCAAGAGCCTGCTGCCGCTGCCCGAGAAGTTCCACGGTCTGGTAGATAAGGAACTGCGCTACCGCCGCCGCTACGTCGACCTCATCATGGATCCCGAGGTCAAGGACACGTTCTATAAGCGCAGCCGCATCATAAGCGAAGTGCGCCGCTATCTCGACGGGCGCGGCTATCTCGAAGTGGATACGCCCGTGCTGCACACGGTGGAGATAGGCGCGGCGGCGCGTCCCTTCGTGACGCACCATAACGCGCTGGATATAGACATGTACCTGCGCATAGAAACGGAGCTGTACCTCAAACGTCTTATAGTCGGCGGGTTCGACAAGGTGTACGAAGTAGGGCGCATATTCCGCAACGAGGGCATGGACGCCACACACAATCCCGAGTTCACCACCGTGGAAATGTACGAGGCTTACACCGATTACATGGGTATGATGGAGCTCATAGAGGATATGTACCGCACCGTCGCGCGCAACGTGTGCGGCAGCGCAAAGGTGATGTACCGCGGCGTGGAGATAGACATGGAGTCGCCCTGGAAGCGCATGACGATGGCGGAAGCCGTCAAAGAGTACAGCGGCGCGGATTATTACTCCTGGCAGTCGGACGAGCAGGCAAGGGAAGAGGCGAAGAAGCTGGGCGTGGAGCTCGAGGATAAGAACGCGACCAAGGGGCTCGTGCTTGCGGCTCTGTTCGACGCGTTCGTGGAAGAGCACCTCGTGCAGCCGACGTTCATCTACGACTACCCCGTGGAGAACTCGCCGCTCGCAAAGCGCAAGCCTTCCGACCCCATGTTCACCGAACGGTTCGAGTATTTCATAACGGGTCACGAAATGGGCAACGCGTTCAGCGAGCTCAACGATCCCATCGACCAACGCCGTCGTTTCGAGCGTCAGGTGGAGCAGCGCCGTAAAGAGGGCGCCAACGCCGAGGTGGACGAGGACTTCATAATGGCGCTCGAGTACGGCATGCCGCCCACGGGCGGACTGGGCTTCGGGCTCGACCGTCTGGTCATGCTGCTCACCGACAGCCCGTCCATCCGCGACGTATTGCTGTTCCCGACGATGAAGCCGCTGTAACATAGAAAGACTTTTAAGCGAATTTCAAAAGAAATTCGCTTAAAATATTTTGTCGTCTGTTCGCGGCTTTAATGCCGTTTGTGACGGAGACGGGCGAGGTACGGGTATGGAAAACAAGGTAAAGGTATTCGAAAACAAGAGCGTGCGCACGGCATGGAACGCCGAGGAAGAGGAGTGGTATTTCTCGGTGGTGGATGTGTGTAATATCCTTGCGGATTCGGCAAGCAAAGATCCGGGCGCATATTGGCGGAAATTGAAACAGCGCCTGAAAGAGGAGGGGAGCGAACTCGTGACAAATTGTCACGGTTTGAAAATGCTCGCTTCCGACGGCAAGATGCGAACGACCGACTGTCTGGATACCAAAGGAGTGCTGCGTCTCGTGCAGTCTGTTCCGTCACCGAAAGCCGAACCGTTCAAAGTGTGGCTCGCTCAGGTGGGCAGCGAACGGTTGGATGAGATAGCAGACCCGGAGAAAGCTATTTTGCGCGGGGCGGATTTTTACCGAGCCAAAGGCTACACCGAAGGTTGGATAAACCAGCGGCTGCAGACGATAGAGATGCGTAAAGAGCTGACGGACGAGTGGAAAGCGCGCGGCGTGAGTAAAGACAAGGAATATGCGATACTCACCGACGAGATGACGAAGGCATGGAGGGCTTATCCGTGCGGGAGTATAAAGAGTTCAAAGGCTTGCGCAAGGAAAACCTGCGCGATAATATGACGAACATGGAACTCGTCCTCAACATGCTTGCGGAAGTTACGACCACGGCGCTTTCCAAACAGCAGCGCCCCGAAACGTTCGAAGAGAACAAACGTGTGGCGAAAGAAGGAGGCGCCGTTGCAAAAGACGCACGCGGCGCCGTGGAAAAAAGATTGGGTCGGAGCGTGATATCGCCGCTTAACGCCGGGGATAAACGGGCATTGGAGATCAAAACTGCCGCCGAAGAAGACGGGGATGTGTGACCGCCATAAGTTTTTAGAGAACGATCATGCAGGAGAAACTTAAAACGCTATCGATCCGCCGCGCGTCAAAGCCGATGAAAAATAGTGTAAAGTCACATGTAAAGTTTTGTAAAGTTACATGTAAAGTTATGTAAACTTATGTAACGAGATGTAACGTTTTGTAACGTCGCATGTAAAGTTTTACGTAAACGTATGTAAAGTTTTGTAAAGTTGCATGTAACGTTTTGTAACGAGATGTAACGTTTTGTAGCATCGCAATAAAAACGATTTTGAAAAAAGCGGATATGTCCGATAATTTCTTACCCGTCACTATTGAGAACGTTGTTTGCGGCATAGCATTAAATAGATCGCATATAGTTAAAAGCAAACGAACACCCCGGAGAGGATAACGCTCTTCGGGGTATTTTGTAGTAACGAAATTCTATCGGCAGGCGCATTCGTATATTTTTTAATTCAAATATTTTTACTCAGCTCCTTGACGATAGACCGAAACTGTGTTATAATAAAAACGACTTTGAAAAAAGTGGACATGTCCAATGATTTTTAATTAAATGTGAGGGTTCAATGATCAGGCGAGATCTGTACTTACAAAGGCTTATCGACAGAATGAATAACGGTTCGATCAAAGTCATCACAGGCATTCGTCGATGCGGGAAATCGGTGTTGCTATTCGATATTTTAGGAGAATACCTCCTGCAGCATGGCATTGATGAGAGGCATATTATCAAGTTTGCCTTTGATTCCGAGGATGACCTCGAAAAGATCGGGGAAAACATGCTTGATCTTGCGGCAAGCAAGCGCAAAGTCGATCCGCATAAGTTTTCCGCTTATATCAAGAGTATGCTGACCGACGAGGGGAAGTATTATCTGCTCTTGGACGAGGTACAGCAGCTCGGCTCGTTTGAAGCCGTTTTGAACGGCTATCTGTACAAAAAGAATCTCGACGTGTATGTTACGGGCAGCAATTCGCGGTTTCTGTCGAGCGACATTCTTACGGAGTTTCGCGGCAGAGGCGACGAAGTAAGGATCTATCCTCTTTCATTCGGAGAGTTCTATTCCGCCAAGGGCGGCGATAAATACGATGCTTGGGACGAGTATCATTTATATGGCGGTATGCCCGCCCTCTTTGAGCGAAACACCGAGGAGCAGAAAATCGAATACCTGAAAACGCTCATATCAAAGGTCTATCTTTCCGATATCGTCGAGCGTAATCATGTGCAGTACCCCGATGAGATGGACTCTATTGTCGATTTCCTGTGTTCTGCCATCGGCTCGCTCACCAACCCCAAAAAGATCTCCGATACCCTCAAAAGCATAAAGGGCAAGTCGATCAGCGATGTTACGGCAAAAAGTTATCTTGGCTATCTTACCGATGCTTTTCTCTTCGACAGTGCAAAGCGCTACGACGTAAAGGGTAAAAAGTATTTTGAAACGCCTCTCAAATATTATATGGCAGACGTGGGGCTGCGCAATGCTCGTCTCAATTTTAGACAGGTAGAAGAAAACCGCATTATGGAGAACGTCATATTCAACGAGCTGAAAGTGCGCGGTTATTCGGTTGACGTCGGCGTGGTGGAGAGCAGGGAAACGATCGACGGAAAGCGCAAGTTAAAGCAGCTTGAAATCGACTTCGTTGCCAATAAGGGCAGCAAGAAGTATTACATTCAGTCGGCTTACGAAATGCCGACGGAAGAAAAATTGCGGCAGGAGAAACGTTCGCTCATCAAAGTGGGCGATTCCTTCAAAAAAATCATTGTAGTAAAGGACAATATACGCCCCCGGACCGACGAGGAAGGCATTGTAACTATGGGGCTGATTAACTTTTTGCTTGACCAAAATAGTTTGGATTTGTAAAAAGATATATGAATGCAGTCGTTGCGTTTTCGGCAAAGACGGACGACCGTCCCGACTTTCGGTGTATGATCGCCGATAACGAGGGGAAGCCGTCGGCGTAATTTGCTGCAGAATGTTTTTTACCGTACAGCCGAGACTGTACGGTAAAACTTTTTTACATCTCTTTTTAAGTGTCGTGCTTGTATCGCAGCTCTAAGTCCGAAGAGGGTCTTCCTCTCCCTGGAAAGCTACTTCCTGCAGCGCAGGGCGCGCATGGAATTGGCTATCGCGACGAGGCAGACGCCGACATCGCCCATTATCGCTATCCAGAGCGGGAACTCGACGAGCACGCCGAGGGCGGGGAGGAGCACCGAGAGCAGCATTATCGCGATTTTGATCAGCAGCGAACCCACTATGTTCTCCATGGCGATGCGTATGACCTTTTTCGCATGCCGTCTGCCCGCGACGACGCTCGTAAGATCGTCGTGCATGACGACAACGTCCGCCGCTTCGATGGCGGAATCGCTGCCCACGCCGCCCATCGCGCATCCGACGTCCGCCGTCGCAAGCACGGGCGCGTCGTTTATTCCGTCGCCGCAGAATATCACTTTACCGTGTTTTGACAGTTCCCGAACGGCGGTCACCTTGTCCTGCGGCAGCTGTCCCGCGCGGTACTCGTCGATGCCCACTTCGCGCGCCACGGCGGCAGCCACTTCGGGGCGGTCGCCCGTGAGCATGACCGTGCGCACGCCGATCTCGCGGCACTCTTTCATCGCGCGTGTGCTGTCCGGCTTGACCGTATCGGCTACCGTTACATACCCTTTGTATTCGCCGTCCGCCGCTATATGCACTACGGTGTACGGCGAATCGACGTCATCCGGAGTCAGCCCGCACTCGCTCATGAAAGCCTTCGTGCCCGCTTCGAGCCGTTTACCGCTTACGACCGCGCGTATGCCTTTGCCCGATACGTCCTCGGCGGAGGTGCACTCGCAGCCATGGGCGTCGACGGGAGCGAACGCCTTTGCTATCGGGTGATTGAACTTGCTTTCCGCCGCGGCGAGCATGGATAACGTCTCGTCGTCCGTATGCACGTCTTTTACGGAGAATCTGCCCATCGTTATCGTGCCCGTCTTGTCGAACGCCATGACGGTCGCTTTCGCATACGGCGAAAAGCAGTCGGAGCCCTTCATGAGCACGCCTATGCGGCTCGCTCCTCCGATGCCCGAGAAGAATGTGAGCGGCACGCTGATGACCAGTGCACAGGGGCAGGAGACCACGAGCAGCGACAGCGCCGTGTATATCCAACTGTGCCACGCCTCGCCCGCGGCGACGCCGAACGCGAATGTCTGCACGAGGGAAGGGATCACCGCCACGAGCAGCGCGATCGCGCATACGACGGGCGTATATACTTTCGCGAACGCCGTGATGAACGTCTCCTGCTTGGCTTTCTTGTCCGCCGCCTCTTCCACCAGCCGCAGCATTTTGGTCGCCGTGGATTCGCCGAAATTCTTGGTCGTGCGCACGGTGAACAGCCCGTCTACGGCTATGCAGCCGCTCTTAACTTCGTCGCCGGGGCGGACGTATGCCGGTACGCTCTCGCCCGTGACCATGGACGTGTCCACATAGCTCGCGCCGTCCGTCACCACGCCGTCGAGCGCTATGCGCTCTCCCGCGCGCACTATCGTGAGCTCGCCGACCTCAACATCCTCGGGGTCGACTTCCGTCTCCTTGCCGCCTCTGAGCACGACCGCGCTGTCCGGGCGCATGGAGAGCAGCTTGCGTATGTTCTTGCGCGAACGCCTGACCGCGAGCGCCTGGAAGTATTCGCCCACCTGGTACAGCAGCATGACGAGCACGCCGTCCATCATCGCCTCGCCGCCGCCCGGAGCGCACAGCTCCGTTTCAAAATCGGAAAACGCGAGATTTATCGCGAACGCTCCTATCGATGCTATGAGCATGAGAAAATTCTCGTCGAATATCACGCCGCGCCGTATGTTGCGCGCCGCCTTGACGACTACCGACCATGCCGCAGACGCCCACGCGAGGGCGTACAGCGTCAGATATGCGGGAAAGATGCCCCATATCTTGTCGAGCAGCAGGGCGGGGACGAAAAACACCAGCCCGACGGCGACGGATATCAGTCGCTTATCCGCTTTCATACGCTCTTTATTTCCTTCATCGACGCGTCGGGTTCGATGACCTTCATGATGCGCTTTATCTCTTTTTCCACGCCGCGGAAATCGCGTTCCGTCGTCACCTTCATCTGCGACAGAGCAAACGTCAGTCTGCATTCCACTCCGTCCAGCTTGTTCACTTCATCCTCTATCCTCTGTGCGCAGTGCGCGCAGTCCAGATCGGATATCTCATACTTCTTAGTTGTCATTACAATATTCCTCCGTGAAAGGATCTTTATTATTAAACAATTAAGCAATCATTTAATCTATTATCAGTATACGACTTTGTTCACGCATTGTCAAGGGATTTCGGAAAAAATTTCGGGAATTTTCGGGCGGGGGAAGCGAATATACATATTGCGAGAAGAAGCAAGGAGACAGATATGAAAAAATTATGTATAGCTGCGGCGGCGGTGTTGCTTTGTCTCGGGGCATGCGCGTTCACCGCATGCGCCGGGGAAGAGGAAGACAGGACGGCATATGACATAGACGCGGTGTTCGACGCCGAGACGATGACGGTGACCGCGGACATGAGCGTGCATTACGTCAACGAAGGAGAGGGGGAGCTGAACGACCTCTATTTCCGCTTGTACCCGAGCGCCTACCGTGAGGGGGCGAATTACGCTCCCGTGTGGTCGTCGGACGTATCCGACGCTTATCCGCACGGGGTGAGCTACGGCGGTATAACGATATCGTCGGTGACGTACGGCGGCGAGGAGTGCGCGTGGGAGATAGGCGGCGAGGACGAAGACGTCCTTATGATAACGGGGCTGTCGCTGCTTCCCGGAGCTTCGGCGGACGTGGAGATGAGCTTCACGCTGGATATCCCCGAAACGCGCAACCGCTTCGGGCATTACGACGGTAAGCTCAATCTCGGCAATTGGTACCCGATAGCCGCGGTTCGCGAGGACGGCGCATGGCGCACCGATCCGTACATGTCTTACGGCGATCCGTTCTATTCGCATACGGCGGACTACGACGTGACGTTCTCAGTCCCGACGGGCTGGGAAGTCGCGGGCACGGGCAGCATAGCCGCCGCAGTGGACGGCGAGCGCACGGTGTACACGTTCACGGCGGATAACGTCCGCGATTTCGCGATATGCGCGTCCGAAAAGTATTCCTGCACCGAGGGCAAGGCGGGCGACGTGACCGTGCGCTTTTACGGCACCGCGCCGCAGGCGGAAGCGGGTCTGCCCGTCGCCGTTGATGCGGTGGAGACGTTCTCCGAACTGTTCGGCGAATACCCTTACGACACCCTCTCGGTGGTCGTCACGCCGTTCATAGAGGGCGGGATGGAATACCCGTCGCTCGTGATGATATCCGATTCTCTCGGCGAGGAGATGACGAAAGAGGCGATCATCCACGAAACCGCGCACCAGTGGTGGTATGCGGCTGTGGGCAACGACCAGATAAACGAGCCGTGGCTGGACGAGGGGCTTGCCGAGTATTCGACCACATTGTTCTACGAGCATAATCCCGAGTACGGCGTGGATATTTCGGACAGAGTGGCGGACGCGATGCAGTCGTACGTGCTGTTCTCCGAAGTCAATGCGGACGTCGAAAACATGGGCGTGATGGACAGAGCACTCGGCGAGTATTCCACGCCCACCGAATACGCCTTCCACGCTTATGTAAAAGGCGAACTGATGCTGGACTCTCTCCGTCATCTGCTGGGCGACGACGCCTTCTTCGAGGCGCTGCGTTCGTACTATGCGGGCTACTCGGGCAAAACGGCGGACGCCGCCTGCCTTATCGCGGAATTCGAAAAGAGCTCGGGCATGAGCCTTACGGGTTACTTTAAGAGCTGGCTGAGCGGCGCGGCGGACATAAACTGACGACATGAGATCGCTCATAATAAAAAAGAGCACGCTCGTCATCGTCGCCGCGCTCGTACTTGCCGCGGCGGGGATAATATCCGCGGCGTGCGCGTCCTCGGCGGTGCACACCGCGGCGTCCAACGGCATGACCGTGGTCATAGATCCCGGGCACGGCGGCGCGGACGGCGGCGTGGTGGGCACGGATACGGGCGAAAAGGAGGCGGATATCAACCTCGGCATCTCGCTCAGCCTGCGGCATTTCCTGCGCGAAGCGGGCTTTACCGTGGTGATGACGCGGGATAAAGACGTCGACCTCGCCGAAGCCGGGGAGAGTTTCAAGCAGTCGGATATGCGCGCCCGCCGCGACATCATAAACGCGGCGGAGCCCGATCTCGTGATAAGCGTGCATCAGAATTCCTATCCTCTCCGCAGCGTTTCGGGCGCGCAGGTGTTCTATTCGGCGTCGTCCGAAACGGGCAGAGGATACGCCGAGCGCATGCAGAGCGTGCTTAACGCCGCGCTCTCCTGCGACCGCGCCGCCAAGAGCGCCGACTATTATATCCTCGAGTGCTCGGAGTATCCCTCCGTTCTCGTCGAATGCGGCTTCATGTCCAACCCCGAAGAGGAATCCCGGCTCGTCACACCCGAGTACAGGCGGAAGGTGGCGTATGCGCTTTACTCGTGCATAGTAACCGTCCTTGGGGAGGAAGGCGCATAGCGGGGTCGATGGCGACTGCGCTTTCGGTCACGTCGGCTCGCCCTAACGGGCGTCGCCGACCGAGGAACGCTTCCTCGGGCTGCGCGCCCCGAACCCCGCTCTGCGCCTTCCTTCGTTTCGGGGCGGGAAATGCGGGCAATACAAACTTATTTCGTCAATCTCACTCACCGTTCGCTTAACACTTTTGCGGCAAACCACCCTCTCCGGGGCAACACGGAGAGGGCGTTATGGACTCGCTTACGCTTGTGAATTTATCCCGCGCGAATGCGCGGTCATCGCGAGAGCCTTCCCCGAAACATAGTGTCGGGGAAGGCGCCGAAGCGCAGAGCATTCGTAAGAATGCGAACGCAAAGCGGATGAAGGGATCGATAAAATGTAACTAGGCAAGCAGGTGGTACACGCTTATCCTGTCAGTTACACTCACCACACCCGGCTCGCGGATCGCCGCAAAAGCGGCTCACCGTGCGAGCCACCCTCTCCGGGGCAACACGGAGAGGGCGGTTCGGACTCGCTTATCGCTCGTAAATGAATTTTTCGCGCGACGTCATTTGACGTGCGCGCCCGCTTTTTGCATGAAAGCGCATAAGCAACATTTACCGAATTCGCAGAAAATGCGTCGGATTTTTGAGAATATGTCTGCGTTTATCGAAGCGAGCGAAGCGGAATCGGTCGGTCCTGACGGACGGTAACCGATTTACTTGCTAACGGATACGCTTGCCTCGTACCGCAATGCTTAACTTGCCGTACCGCAAGGTGCTGACCCTATGCCCACCCGAGAACACGGTCCTTAGCATTCGGCAACCGACCGGCTTCCGATGGAAAATGTTTGTTCCATACCGCAACAGCTCGGTCAGCCGCGGTGCTAACCGCCCGAAAAAACGGCGGATATTCCGTCAGGACGCAGGCGCACGGCAGCAAATAAATGACTTTGCAATTTGCAAAGTCATTTATTTGCGCCCGCCGAGCGATAGCGTCGCGCAAGGAAAAAGGAAACGCCTCTTTCTCTCTTGACATACCGTGCTCGGCAGGATATAATTAGGTCATGGATATGCAGCAGTTGTTATCGCCGCTCAGGCGGGCGGTGGAAGAGTACGGAATGATAGCGGACGGCGATAAGATAGCCGTGGGACTGTCGGGCGGGAAAGATTCGACGGCGCTTTTGGCTGCTCTTGCGGCGTTCAGGCGTTTCGGTCCGAAGTACGAGCTGTGCGCGATCACTGTCGACTCGGGCGCGGGCGCGGACTATTCGCCGCTCGCAGACTTCTGCCGCGACCTGGATATTCAATACGTCGTCGAAAAAACGGACATTTACGAGATAGTTTTCAATATCCGCAAAGAAAAGAACCCCTGCTCGCTGTGCGCGAAAATGCGCCGCGGTGCGCTCGCGTCCGTTATGAATAAAATGGGCTGTAATAAGCTCGCCCTCGGTCATCATGCCGACGACGTCGCGGAAACTTTGCTCATGAGCCTTATCTACGAAGGCAGGCTGAGCACCTTCAAGCCCGTGTCGTTCATGTCGCGCACGGGGGTGACCGTCATACGCCCGTTCGTGCTCGCCGACGAAAAGGACATCGCCGCGCTCGTAAAAGAAACGGGCATGCCCGTAGTCAAAAATCCCTGTCCGGCGGATACCGACTCCCGCAGGCGGTATATCAAAGAACTTATACGCACGCTCGACCGCGAGAATCTCCGTATCGCCTCGGGCAACATCAAACGTGCGATATTCCATCCCGAACGCAATTCGCTGTGGGGCTCCGACGGCGACCCTGTCAAAAATTGACACGATCGCATACTAAGCATACGGGTTATCCGGGGGGGGGGGTAGGTTAAATGCGCATTAAAATATTGCAATATTGTGATACTTATGTGAACAAATGTGTCGAGTTGCGATTTTTTCGGGATTTTGCCGTAATAGCGGCGGGCTTTAATTGACATGCCCGTCGCTATATGCTATATTAAGCTACGATCATATGGGAGTCACACCCGTTGCTCCGAGGGGAATACGGTGAGTAGTACGCGCATATTAAGATCCGCTTGCGGAAAAAAGCAGCGCGCGTATGACGGAGAGACATCGTGGCTAAAAGAGAAATGAAAGAGAGCGTACGCATGGACGCGGTGATAGGCACCGTACCGGATTACACCATAGGCGACGGCTACAAAGAGACGGCGACGTACACTGTCGGCAGGTCCGCAGCGGGAGCGGCGAGGGATCACGGATCCGCCCCTGCGGCTTTTTACGCACCCAAAAAGAGAAGGAGCAGGGTACTCCTCGGTATATACGCATTCACCAAGCGCACGTTCGATATAGTGTCGTCGCTGCTTTTCCTTGTCGTATTTTCGTGGCTCTATCTTGTCCTTGCCGTTCTGGTCAAGTGCGGCGACGGCGGAAAGGTATTTTATTTCCATGAGCGCGTCGGTAAAAACGGTAAGACCATAAGGATCCCGAAGTTCCGTACCATGAAGCCGAATGCGGATAAGCTCGCGGACATGCTCACTCCCGAGCAGCTCGAGCAGTACAAGCGCGAATACAAGATAGACAACGATCCCCGCATAACGCGTATAGGCAAGTTCCTCAGACGCACGAGCCTGGACGAACTTCCGCAGATATGGTCAATTTTCATCGGACAGCTTTCCGTCGTCGGGCCGAGACCTCTTATGCGTGAGGAAGTCGAAGAAAAATACGGCAGGGACGCGGACAGACTGCTTTCCGTAAAACCCGGACTGATAGGATATTGGGCTTCGCACGGCAGGAGCAACTGCACTTACGAGAGCGGCGCACGTCAGAAAATGGAACTGTATTACGTGGATAATCGCTCCGTCGGGTTGGATATAAAGATCATATTCAAAACGATGATAGGCGTTTTGAAAAAAGAAGGCGCGCAATAAGACGGGAGGAGCCCTCTTATGTCACACGCAAACGAAATTTACGATCGGCGTTTGAGCGATGCCGTCGTGCCTGCAGTGGCAGCGACGGCATTGTTCGGTGAAGCGCCGGTCGTTTTTTATCCCTCGGCGTTCCGTCAGACCCGCCCCGTCCGCGCTTACGCTTGACGTCCCCGCCGGGATAATGGTATAATATATAACGGTTTTTACAGTGAGCAGAGACAGAATACGATTGGAGTAAAATTAAACGAGATGCGTGAGACGTCGAAAACGATACTTATTGCCGGCGGCGCGGGATTCATCGGCAGCAACTTCATCTTCCATATGATGAAGGCTCATCCGGGTTACCGCATAGTCTGCATTGACAAACTCACTTACGCAGGCAATCTTTCCACTCTCGAAAGCGTTATGGACGAGCCGGATTTCCGCTTTGTGCGGTTGGATATCTGCGACCGCAAGGGCGTGGATAAGCTGTTTGCCGAGGAAAAGCCGGATATCGTGGTCAATTTCGCGGCGGAGAGCCACGTCGACCGCAGTATCGAAGATCCTGGCGTCTTTTTGCAGACCAACATCATAGGCACGGCGACGCTCATGGACGCCTGCCGCAAGTACGGCATAAAGCGGTACCATCAGGTATCGACGGACGAAGTGTACGGCGACCTGCCGCTCGACCGCCCCGACCTGTTCTTTACCGAGAGCACTCCGCTGCATACGTCCAGCCCTTATTCGAGTTCCAAGGCGGGAGCGGATCTTCTCGTGCTCGCTTATCACCGCACTTACGGGCTTCCCGTCACGATAAGCCGCTGCTCGAACAATTATGGTCCCTATCATTTCCCCGAGAAGCTCATCCCGCTCACGATCATCAACGCGCTCGCGGATAAGCCTCTGCCCGTGTACGGCAAAGGGGAGAACGTGCGCGACTGGCTGTACGTCGAGGATCATTGCAAGGCGATAGATCTCATCATCCACAACGGCAGAGTGGGCGAGGTGTACAACGTCGGCGGGCACAACGAGATGCGGAACATAGACATCGTAAAACTCATCTGCAAAGAGCTGGGCAAGCCCGAAAGCCTCATCACGTTCGTCGCCGACCGCAAGGGGCACGACATGCGCTACGCGATCGACCCGACGAAGATACATTCGGAGCTCGGCTGGCTGCCCGAAACGAAGTTCGCGGACGGTATCGTGAAAACGGTACGCTGGTATCTCGACAACCGCTCCTGGTGGGAGCCGATAGTCTCGGGCGAGTATAAAGAGTATAATAAAATAATCGGGAACCGGTACGTTATTATCGAGCATTAAATTTGTGTATGTCAGAGGTTTATTGAATGATCGAAAAGGATAAATTGATAATCGTAGCTACGCATAAGGAATATCGGATGCCGAAAGATGATATGTATCTTCCGATTTTTGTCAGTACAAAAGAACATGATGACGGATATGTTACGGACGGAACGGGAGATAATATTTCGGATAAAAATTATTCATATTGCGAATTGACGGCATTATATTGGGCGTGGAAAAATACGGAATATAATTACCTTGGGTTAGTCCATTACCGCAGGCATTTTAAGGGCAAGGGGAAAGGAGATAAATTCGACAGGATATTGAACGCGTCGGAATTGTCCGAGTATTTGGCGGATCACGATATTTTGCTCCCGAAGAAAAGACATTACTATATTGAGACAAATGAAAGTCAATATTTGCATGCGCATCATTCGGAAGGGTTGTTTGTGACCCGCGATATGTTGAGTGAATATTATCCGACATATATGGATGCTTGGCGATCTGTAATGAAAAGCAGAAGCGGTCACCGGTTCAATATGTTTATAATGAAAAAAAAATATGCTAATGCATATTGTGAATGGTTGTTTGATGTTTTATCTAAAGTAGAACAACGTTTGGACATCTCGAATTGGACAACTTCCGAGCAGCGGGTTTTCGGATATTTAGCCGAAAGATTACTTGACGTATGGTTGATCGCAAATAAAATGACATATAAGGAATTGCCTTATATGTTCATGGAAAAGCAGCATTGGGGCAGAAAGATAAAAAACTTTTTAGCGAGAAAGTTTAAACATGAATAAATTGATTGCTATATTAAAATCAGATAAAATTCCTATTATCTTGTGCTGCGCATATTGTTTTGCGGATATAATGCTCAATACGGAATTGATTTATTTGATTCCGGGTATAATATTATCTGTTTTTAAAATCGTAATAGTTGCACTGTCTGTTGCTTATCTGATACTGGGAAAAAGAGAGCTTGTAATAACGTATCGCCCCGTTGTTATTTTTTTGGCATTTGTTGTTTCTGTCGGAACGATGTTTTATGGAATGACAATGCAGATATTTGCGACATTTGTATTTATACTATTGTTGCGAGAATATAAATTCAAATATATATTAAAGTATTTTTATATAATGTTATGGATAGCTTTTTTATTTACAGTATTTATGTCTGTGATTCAAGTTTATCCAAATATAGATTACGATAGAAACGGAACAGATAGAATGGCATTAGGATTCGGCACGCCGACGTTAGGGCAAAGCGTACTAATGTTTTTATTGTTGACTAAATTCTATTTGGATAGTTGTAAAATTTCGTGTTGGACCGTCACTCTTTTTTTTGTAGCGTCAACGGTATTTTACTTTTTTACAGCAGGAAGAACGGGTTATTTTTTAACATTAGCTTTAATCATAATAATTATTTTCTATACGTTTTTACAGAGCAATAAACTTTTTAATAGAATAGCAAAATCAAAAGCTACTTTGTTTTTTCTCGTTTTGTTACCGTTCATCTTTCTTTGGGGGACATTGATATTAACGGAGCTATTTGAGTCGGGTAACGATTTTGCTGTTAAGTTAAATAGTCTTCTTAGTACAAGATTGTTACTTCAAATGAATGCTCTTAATGAAAGATCGATTACTATTTTCGGACAAAATATAAGTTGGGTCGATGACAATGGCATATATATCGGCATAGATAATTCTTATTTATATCATTTATACAATTACGGCTTGATTGTATTTTTGAGCGCATTAGTAGCATACAGTTATATGCTTTATTGCGCATGGAAAGATAAAGATTTAAGTCTTATTATAGTTTTTATATTTATATTGATGGACGCCGCAATAGAGCCGTACATGCTGGATTTTAAGTATAATTATTTCGTATTCTATATAGGGAATAAATTGCTGATGCCGAATAAAATATCGCAAAGGTATGAAAGATCAGTATTTAAAAAATCAATAAATATATGGGTGAATTCTAAGGGAATAACGGAATATGAATAAAGTTGTAGCTGTCGTTGTTACTTACAACAGGAGTGATTTATTGATCGAAAATGTCGGATGCCTTATGGCGCAAAGTTATCCGACAGATATCCTTATTATAGATAATAACAGTACGGACGATACGTATGTAAAGTTACAGTCGTTGATCTCGAGTGGAAAGATAAAATATATAAATACCGGAGAGAATTTAGGCGGAGCCGGAGGGTTTCAGCTCGGGATAAAAGAGGCGGTTTCAAGCGGTTATGAGTATATTTGGCTTATGGACGATGATTGTATGCCGCAACAGGATGCGTTAAAAGAATTTATGATCGCAGATTCAAAGATATCCGAATACGGTTTTTTGTCGAGTAAGGTACTGTGGAAAGACGGATTCGTATGTACAATGAATGTGCAGCGCAGGACATTGACCAAGCCCGTAAAGAGTTTTGATAAAGATCACATCCCCGTGGTCATGGCATCGTTTGTTTCGCTTTTTCTGAAAACATCTGTCGTAAAGGAAGTCGGATTGCCTATAAAAGAATTCTTTATATGGACCGATGATTGGGAGTATACGCGACGCATATCGCGAAAATATAAGTGTTATGTGGTGTCGAGTAGTGTTGTTATACACAAGTCCAAATCGAATATAGGGGCGCATATTGCAAGCGATGATTTGGACAGATTGGATAGATACTATTATTTATATCGCAATGATGTTTATCTGTATAGACGTGAAGGGTTTAAAGGCTTTTGTTATGAATTTGTAAGATTGTTCGCTCATTTTTTTAAAATATTGTTTAAAGCGCAGAATAACAGATGTAAGCGTATACGAATAATGTTGAAAGGGACAAAAGCAGGATTAAAATTCAAACCTGAAATAGAATATGTTTGATAAGGATAAAAATATCAAGGTTTTGGAAATAACGGGGGAACCCATTTCTAATGGGGGGCAGGAAGCGTTTATAGTCAACTTGCTACAACATATGCCGAAGAGCAATATGACGTTTGATGTTTTAACGCCGTATTATTGCGACAACGATCGTTATAATGATATTATCTCTCGGCGCGGCAAGCTGTATTGTTTGGGACTTCCTTTTTCTCCGAAGAAAGGTAGGTTTAATTTAATAAGACCCGTTAAAAAATTTTTAGATGAACATAAGTATGATGTTGTACATATCCATTCCGGCAGCGTATCTGTTTTAGCCGAGTGCGCGAATATTGCTAAAAAAGCGCATATTAAAACGATAATCGTACATTCGCATTGTGCGGTAGAGCGGAAAACTCTAAAATACAGACTGGCACGTATTTTTTTTGACAGAGCAATGAGAAAAGCGCCTACTTATTATGCAGCATGTTCTGTGCTTGCCGGTGAAGCTAAGTTTCCTTTAAAAATATGCAAGGAAAAACTTATGATCTTCAAAAACGGAGTGGATATAGATAAATTTCGTTATAACAAGGCAATAAGAAATGAGGTGCGTGAGAAATTAGGTATCGAAGAAGGTAGTATTCTTATCGGTCATGTCGGTCGGTTTTCATATCAAAAAAATCATGAGTATTTATTAAGCATCTTATGGCAACTTATAAATAAAAACATAAAAGTTAAATTGCTTCTTATAGGATCGGGCGAAAATTTTGAAGATATAAAAACAAGAAGTAAAACGCTAGGAATAGCGGATAATATATTATTTATCGGAAATGTCGACAATGTAAACGAATATATGCAAGCGATGGATGTATTTACATTACCGTCACGTTACGAAGGTTTACCGATTGTCGGCGTAGAGGCCCAGGCGAGCGGGTTGCCGTGCATATTCAGCAATCAAGTGACGAAAGAAGTTGCACTTACACCGAATGTCAGTTTTTTCCCCATAACCGAAAACGATATAACTGTGTGGGCAGATTCGATTGAATACTATGCCGGTTTATCTCGTCGGGATACTGCGGACAAGATAAAAGATGCGGGCTATGATATAAACGATACGGTAGAACAGATTCTTAAGATCTATTGTAAATAATTTGTTTTATGAAAATTTACGTAGTTACACATGAAAATATAAATTTAACGTTGCCTGCCGATTATGAATTGTTTCAAGTAGGGGCGGCTGTAAACGGCGCGTTTTGCGAACACAACGATGCGGTAGGCGAGGATAATATATCGGCAAAAAATCCGAATTATTGCGAGCTCACTGCGGCTTATTGGATATGGAAAAACGACCATGAAAACGATATCGTCGGGTTGATGCATTATCGCAGGTTTTTGACGAATTATCGATTTGCAAAGCTGAATAAAGATCTTGCAAAATATCTTGTGAGTGTTTCGGAAATAAAGACTTTGTTGGAGAGCCATGATTATATTTCAACACCGTTATTTAAAAACAAACCGAACGTAAAGCGCGTATTACTTGATACCGTAAGAGAAGAAGATTTTGTTTTGCTTAGGCAGACGATAGAAAAAATATTTCCCGAATATATTGAAACTTTCGATAAGGTATTTCGCGGACGGTTTACTTATTTTTGCAATATTTTTATAACGAGAAAAAGCGAGTGGGATAAATATTATTCATGGCTTTTTACCATATTTGATGAGATGGAAAAGCATGTAGATATGACGGGTTATTCCAAGCAGGAGCAGCGTTTGTACGGATATTTATCCGAAAGACTTTTTACCGTTTATGTGCAAGCTAATAATAAAAATGTAAAAAGTTTGCATGCACTTTTTCCTAAAAAACCGTTTTTCACAAGAGTGATTAACAAACTCAAGAAAATATTTATTAAATAGATAATTTAGAAAATTAAAATGCAAAATTCGCAAGAAAATTCGGTAGATAAACAAGATGAAGAGCGGAATCAAGAGATAACGGATCGTATCGTTTCTTCACCTAGTACGATACAGAGTACTAAACAACCAAGCGCAAAGAAAAACGCCGTATATAATCTTATAAGCAAACTTCTTGTTACCATAATCCCGGTCATAACGACGCCTTATTTGGCGCGCGTGCTCGGGGAAGTGGGTAACGGGCAGATAAGTTATGTTTCTTCTATCATAACGTATTTTACGCTTGCCGCAAGTCTCGGCTTTGCTACATACGGACAGCGCGAGATCGCCAAATGCCGGGACGACAGGGAGCAGCGCAGCATTGTATTCTGGGAGATATTTACCACTAAAGTAATAACTACAACGGTATCTTTGGGGGTATTGGCTGCGCTGATATTTACGATCGGCTTCGGGGAACGTTATAATACTCTGATGCTCATAATGTCTCTTCAGGTGCTTGCGGTGATATTCGATATCGAATATCTCTATACGGGTGAAGAGAATTTTAAGTCCATAGCGATACGAAATATAATAGTCAAGCTTATCGGCGTTGCACTCATTTTCATATTCGTGCGGACTGCCGATGACGTTTGGGTGTATGCGCTGTATCTTTCGCTTTCGACCGTATTTTCGTTTATGATAATGTGGCTGGGCTTAAAAAAATATGTGGGTTTCGTTTCGCCTAAAAAGTTAAAACCTTGGCGGCATCTGAAAGGTACGCTTATAATTTTTTTGCCCATGGTCATCACATCGCTTTTTACGACGTTCGATAAAACCATGATAGGTTGGCTTTCTCCAAATCCCGATTATGATAACGGATGCTATGAGCAGGCATATAAGATAAATAATATAGCCCAAACGTTTATTACCATATCTTCGGCAGTCATGATGTCGCGTAATGTATATGCTTATAAAAAAGGCGACATCGAGTCCATGAATAATAATATCTATAAAACATGCAGATATGTTTGGCTCACGTCTTTATTCCTTGTTTCCGGATTCCTTGTCTTGTCGGAGAATTTTTGCGGATGGTTCCTGGGCGAAGGGTATGCGGAAGTACCGACGCTCATGTATATAATGGCGATACGTTTGCTCGTTTCCGGATTTTCAATAGTATTCGGGGATCGGTTTATCGCAATGGATAAAGAACGTTTTTGGATGATCTCGGTGATAGTCGGAGCAGCGACTAATATAGGTATAAATGCCATACTTATTCCTATATGGGGAGCTATAGGCGCGGCGGTCGCCACTGCCGCATGTGAGGTGATGATACTTATTATCATGTGCATATTAACATTCCGTAAAAACGGTTTATCGTTCAAACGCGTATTTTGCCCGGTATGGCGTTATCTCATGGCGGCGGGTGAAATGTTCTGCGTGATGTTTATAATGCAACAACTTATGCCGTATACTGTCTGGTCGTTCTTCGTGATCGGGCTTACTGGCGCGGCTTTATTCGCCGGAATGTTATTACTTTTACGCGATGATTTCTTTATAGGGTTATTGAGATCCGTTTTCGGTAAGGTATTTGCAAAATTCGGGAGAAAAGATAAAAATGGCAGGAAAGATAAGTGATAAATTGCATAAAGCGACGGCTGGTAATGTTTTCGGCATATCGGTATTGGCAAAACTTGTTCGTCGCAAATATAGAAAAGCTGACCCGGATGTTTTTAAATTTATCGATGCCGCATACAGCGGACTCAGACTTGCTTACGTTTATCGTAATTTGAAAAAAAAATATCGCAAGCAAATAATACAATTCAAACAACGTATAATCGATGAAGACGCATCGTTACCTCATGATCACGAGAAGATAATATGGATAATGTGGCAGCAGGGGATGGATAATGCTCCTGAATTGGTTCGGATGTGTTATCAGTCTGTTTTGAACGGCTTTTCCGATAAGTTTAAGATAATTTGTCTCGACGAAAATAATGTACATGATTATATAACGTTGCCTGATTATATAATCCAAAAGTTTAAAAAAGGTTATATAACAAGGCAATGGTTTGCAGATTTGGTCAGGATAACGCTTCTTGATAAGTATGGCGGTACATGGATAGACGCTACGATGTTTTATGCCGGAGCGGAAGTTCCCGAATTTATTTTTGATAATGATTTATTCTATTTTCAATTTCCTCGTGTGCTCGGTAAACTTGCGCGTTTGAATTCTTATTTTATTACTGCGTGTAAAAACAATAAAATCATCAAGCTTACTAAGGAATTGTTTTATGAGTATTGGAAAAAGAACAATTACAACTGTGATTATTGGCTGATAGACGATTTCTTTGAAATGGCGGTAAACGAATTTCCGGAAGAATTTGATAAAATAATTCCTATGGCATGCGCAGACGCACATATATTGGAGGATAATTTGGCGAAACCGTTTGACGAGAGGATATTTTCCGCCACCATATCCCGCATGCCTTTCCACAAATTAACGTGGAAACTTGATGAAGAGGATATGGAGAGGGAGGGCACCTTATATAAATATCTACTTTCACATTATCCGATTTATGTTCCCGAAAAAACAGAATAATTATTACCACCGCCGCGTATGAACACATGTGCATATAACGTGTAAAGGGGAGTTATCCCGACAAGACTTTGCAAAAAACGGCAGGCAACGCGATGTTGCCTGCCGTCGATCGTTAAATTATCCTATTTGATTCGGCCGCTTACGCGGGACGTTCTCCGCTACGCGCCGTAAGCTGCCCGGTCGGCGTTTCCGTGCCCTCGCGCACTTGAATTACGCGCTTTACGCGGCGTTGTCTCTACGCTTGCCGTCTTATATCTTCTCCGCGACTTTCCAGGCGTTCCAGACGACGGTGCGGAGGTTTCCGACGGAAGAGCAGTCGCCCACGAGATGGACGTGCGAGCTTTTGCCCGCGACGGGTGAGGGAACGTATCCGACGGAAACGACCACGCTGTCCGCTTTGACTTCCGTCGCGTTGCCGCTCTTGTCCGTCACGATGACGCTGCCGTCTCTGATCTCGGTGACTTTGCTCTCGAGCATGACGGGCACCTTCTTCCACGCGAAGAAGTCGCGCAGGTAGGAGGAGTTCGCGAGGCACACGCCGCGCACCGCGATGAGGTCGTTCTTCATCTCCACGATGGTCGGCTTCTTGCCTTTGAGGAAGAGGTCGTAGGCGATCTCGCAGCCCGTGAGCCCGCCGCCGATGACGACGACGTTCTCGCCGACTTCCGCGCCTTCGAGGTAGTCGATGGCTTCTATCGCGCGCTCTATGCCCGGAGTGCCGAGCTTCCGCGCCTTTGCCCCCGTGGCGACGATGACCTCGTCCGCGCCGAGAGCCTTCACGTCGGTGACTTCGGTATCATATCTGACTTCGATACCCAGTTTTGCGATCTGCCGCTTATACCACTCGATTAGTTCTTTATCCTTTTCCTTGAACGACGGAGCCGCCGCGGCTATGAACACGCCGCCGAGACGGTCGGTCTTTTCGTATATCGTGACTTTGTGCCCGCGCAAAGCTGCTATCCTTGCCGCTTCCATACCGCCCACGCCGCCGCCGATGACCGCGACGGTCTTACTGACCTTGGCGGGAATAATGTCGTACTTGCCCGACTGCATTGTCTGCGGGTTGAGCGCGCACCTTGCCATGTGCATGACTTCGGAGAGCGATTCGTCGTTCGCCACCCCTTTGTAGTGCGCCATCGCGAAGCAGGCGTTGTGGCAGCAGATGCAGGGCTGTATGTCCTCCGTGCGGCCGTCCATGAGTTTGGTGACCCATTCGCCGTCCGTTAGAAACTGTCTCGCCACGCCCATCGCGTCTATCCTGCCGTCCGCGATCGCTTCCGCGCCCACTTCGGGTTCCATGCGTCCCGCGCAGACGACGGGGATATCCACGAACTTCTTGATGTGCGCGACGTCCTCGAGATTGCAGTTCTTGGGCATATATGCGGGGGGATGCGCCCAGTACCAGGCGTCGTAAGTGCCGTTGTCCGCATTGAGCATATCGTAGCCTGCGTCCTGAAGGTATTTCGCCGCGCGTTCGGACTCCGCCATATCGCGCCCGACTTCGGTATAGTCCGTCTCGCCGGGCAGCGCGCCCACGCAGAAGTCTTTCGTTTTGCTCTCCACCGAGTAGCGCAGCGAAACGGGGAAGTCCTCGCCGCACGCCGCCTTGATGGCTTTGACTATCTCGACGGGGAAACGGTATCTGTTTTCGAAACTGCCGCCGTATTCGTCGGTGCGCTTGTTGGTGTACGGCATCGTGAACTGGTCGAGCAGATATCCTTCGTGCACCGCGTGCACTTCCACGCCGTCCACGTCTGCGTCCTTGCACAGCTTGGCGGTGAGCGCGAAGGCTTCGATCATCTTCTTTATCTCTTTTACGGTGAGCGCGCGGCAGGTGACGTCTTCCGCCCAACGCGAAGCCAGCTCGCTGGGGGACGCGCACATGTAAGACGCGTCTATGAACGGCTTGGCGAGCGCGCCGACGAACTTGTTCTTGAGAAGCAGTTTGAGCGGCGTGGTGATCGCGAACGATCTGCCGAATCCCGCGGTGAGCTGAACGAACAGCTTCGCGCCCGTCTTGTGGATCTCCGCCATGTACTCCTTGAGCTTCTCGAATTTCTTTTTGCCCTTATACAGCCATTTGCCGAGGATCATGTCCTTTATGGGCGCGATGCCCGGGATGATGAGCCCGACGTTGTTCTTCGCGCGTTCGAGGAAGAAGTTCGCCGCTTCTTTATCGAAGTGGTTGGGCTCCATCCAGCCGAACAGCGACGTCCCGCCCATGGGACAGAGCACGATGCGGTTTTTGATCTCCACACTGCCTATCTTCCAGGGCGTAAAAAGCGCTTCGTATTGCTTGTCCATTTTACTCTCCTTATCTTTTATTCGGCGCCCGACCGTCTTTTATAGTATCCGTCGGAGCGCCTTTCGTCTTTTCATATTATACCCCAAGCGCACGGAAATGTCAACCCCCGTTTTTCCTTGCGCACCGCTAACGCTCGGCTTCCGCCGGGCGCTTCGACCAGTCTATCGCCGTCTTTTCGCATGTGTACGAAGCGCCCGCAGGTCGCAAAGGACAAAAGACCCCCGCGACCGCGGAAACCGCAGAAGAGGGGTCAGGGGTTGGTGGGCATATCCGATATCGCCTTTCGGCGAATGTGCATTCGTTTTTGAATATAATTCAGTATAACACATTCATGCGGACGAATAATAGAATAATGCTGTAATCATATTGTACGATAATGACATGATATGGAAATATCCCCGCTATTGTGTCAGTTTTTGACGCCCGCAAACATCGCGCACGGCATAAGGCGCAAGTTTTGCAATATATCATGCCATTTATATGCATAGATTTAGCTTTTTTGCATATCCAGTTTGCATTCGGTCGATGATGCCCGAGTCGGCGGGCGGGCGCAGATCTTCAAAAAATTTTTCGGGAACCTATTGAAATTTACGATATAGTGTGTTATACTGTTTTGACATAACATAAGGGAGAGAAATTGCGTCATGTGGAAAGCGGCGGTCGTGGAGGACGAAAGAGAGGCGGCGGAGCGTATAGCGGAATATCTCGGGCGGTTCGGCGAGGAAAACGGCGAAACGTTCGACGTGTCTTATTACGGCGACGCGGAAGCGTTCCTCGCGGGGTACGATCCCGAGTGCGACATCGTGTTCATGGATATACAACTGCCCGATATGAGCGGCATGGACGCAGCCCGTGCTTTGCGCGCGGTGGACAGCGAGGTAACGCTGGTGTTCGTGACGAGCATGGTACAGTACGCGGTGAGCGGTTACGAAGTGAGCGCGCTGGATTTTATAGTCAAACCCGTGTCCTATCCCAATTTCGCGATGAAGATGAAGCGCGTGCTGCGCGAGCGCCGTTTGCGCGCGCCGCGTTCGGACGAGCTGTCTCTTTCCGGCGAAGGGGGAGTGCGGCGTGTTTCCGTAAGTTCGGTAAAATACATAGAGGTGGTAGGTCATCACCTCATATTCCACACGTTCGACGGCGACGCGGACGTGTGCGGAGCGCTCGGCGAGATGGAAAAGACGCTTGCCGGCAAAGGTTTTTCGCGCTGCAATAACTGCTATCTCGTCAATCTTCGTCACGTTTCGGAGATACGTCCCGCTTCGTGCATCGTGGGCGGCGAAGAGGTGCAGATAAGCCGCCGCAGGCGTAAGGCGTTCATGGACGATCTTACGGCGTATGTAGGAGGCGCGTCCAAATGACGGATTCGCTGTTCTGGTATAAACTCGTATTTATGGGAGAGCTTCTCGTCGCCGAAGGGCTGTTCACGTGGAAGCTGCGCCGCCGCCGCTTTTTCGCGCCGAGGCTCGCCGCGGCTCTTGCCGTGTGCGCTCTCGCGGCGTTTTTCTTCCCGGTGGCGGCATACAATGCGGCGTATGCTTCGCTTATGTTCTCTTCGCTGTTCGCGGTGAGCCTGCTCGGGATCAAGTTCTGCTTCCGCGAGCCGTGGAAGAACGTGCTGTTCTGCGCATTCCTTTCGTATACCGTGCAGCATCTGGCGTTCGTGTGCTACAATCTTATAGTGGTGGCGATGAATTTGGTGGAAGCGGGCGCGATAGGCACGTATCTCGAAGAGGCGGAGAGCAATTACAACGTATTCACCGCGCTCGCTTACGTATTCTGCTATTACATAATATATTGGCTGTCCTATCTGTTCTGCGGTACGCGGATAGAGCGGCATAAAGATCTCAGCGTGGGGAGCAGCGGACTGCTGCTGCTTTCGGCGGCGATACTCCTCGTCGTCGTGTTGTTCAACGCGGTAGTGGTCTATTACAGCGCGGCGCATTACGACAGGGTGCATCTTATCGTGAGTTTTTTGAGCGGCGCGGTGTCATGCGTGCTCGTGCTCGTCATACAGTTCGGGCTGGTGGACAACAACATGCTGCGGCGGGAGATGGATACCGTGCAGCTGCTGCGCCATCAGGAGCAGGAACAGTATGCGCTCGCCAAGGAGAATATAGACATCATCAACGTCAAGTGCCACGACCTAAAACACAAGTTCGCCGCGTTCCGCGGCAGGCTGGAAGAGTCGGAGATAAACGAGATGGAAAACGCCGTCATGATATACGATTCCATCGTCAAAACGGGCAACGAGGTGCTTGACGTGGTGCTTACCGAAAAAAGCCTGACGGCGGGCAAGAACGGCATCCGCCTTACCGTCACCGCGGACGACAGCGACCTTTCGTTCATGTCACGCTCCGACCAGTATTCGCTGTTCGGCAACATCGTGGACAACGCGTTCGAAGCGGTGATGAAACTCCCCGACGAGGAAATGCGCGTGATATCGTTGGACGTACACACGACGGGTAAGCTGCTTTCCGTCCATCTCGAAAACTATTTCTCGGGAGCCATACGCTTTGCGGGCGGTCTGCCCGAAACGACGAAGAGCGACAAGCGCTTCCACGGCTTCGGGATGAAGAGCGTGCGCATGATTGCCGAAAAATACGGCGGCAACGTTACCGTGCGCACGGACGGCGGTCTGTTCCTGCTGGATATACTCGTGCCCGTTCCCGCAAGGGATAAGGATTGACCACTTGGGAAGAAAACGCGCCACTTGCGAAATATCCGTTGCGGGCGGCGCCTTTTTGTTATATGTTTTCCGTGCCGGCAGGTCCGGCGGAAAAATATAACAAGGAGAAGAAGACATGGACAACATGAAAAAGAAGATGGGCATGAAAAAATTCCTGCTCATACTCGTACCGCTCATGGTGCTGCTCCTGGGCGCGATCATAGCGGTCACGGCGGTGATGAACTATTTCCGTCCCGTGATGGATAATATCCTCGGCCGCCCGCCCGTATACGTCAATCCCACCGAGGAGAACAAGGACTGGGACGCGGATTATTACGATAAAGAGGACGGCAGTAAGGAGAAGGCGGACGCCGAAGCCGAGCGCCTCGCGGAGATCGCGATGGAAGAGGGCGCGGTGCTGCTCAAAAACGATAACAACGCGCTTCCTCTCGACGTATCCGACGGTATGACCGTCAATGCGTTCGGCTGGTCTTTTTATTACCCGGTCAACGGCGGAGCGGGCGCGGGCGCGATAGGCAGCGACGATCTCATATCTCCCGAAGAAGCTCTCGCGGGCGCGGGGATAAAGATAAACGAAGCTCTTAAAGAAGAATACCTCGAATGGACGAAAGCGAACGCCAAAACGTGGGGAAGCAGCGAGAGCGCTCCCGCGCGTCCCACGGTATCCCTCGGCGCGGTCCTCGCGCATTGGGACGTTCCCGAGCTCGACGCGCCCCGCGAGGTGTTCGAAGCGTCGAACGCGGCGGCTAACGACACTTCGGTCGTGTGGCTGGGCCGCAGCGGCGGCGAGGGCGCGGACGCTCCCCGTCAGATGGATAAAGCGCACGGTGCGGTGACTTTCGACCAGAACGCGGACAAGCATTACCTCGAACTCACGAACAACGAGGAGAAGCTCATCGAAGAGGTGAGCAGCCGCAGCGAGAACGTCATCGTCGTGCTTAACTCGCCTTCGCCCATGGAGATAGGCGAGCTGGAAGACAACGATAACGTGGACGCCATCCTCTGGGTGGGCGCTCCGGGTAAGGTGGGCTATCACGGTATCGCGGACGTGCTCGTCGGCGAAGTCAGTCCCTCGGGCAGGCTCCCCGACACTTACGCCGCGGACTTCCTCGAAAACCCCACGATAGTCAATTTCAGCGATCCCAACATCTATGCTTCCAATAAGACGGAGGATATCCTCGCCCGTTACGATACGCCGCTCAAATACACCAAGAACGGCGACGAGATGGACCGCAGCGTGTACTTCGTAGGTTACGAAGAGGGGATATACAACGGTTACCGTTGGTACGAGACCGCGGCTGCCGAAGGCTTCTTTGACGACGAGGTCGCTCCCGCGGGCACGACGGACAAGTACTACAACCGCGAGAACGGCGTGGTATATCCCTTCGGCGCGGGTCTGTCTTACACGACTTTCTCGCAGAAGATAGTCAGCCGCAGCTACGCGGACGGCGTGTTCACGATAGCCGTGGAAGTGAAGAACACGGGCAGCGAGGACGGCAAAGACGTCGTACAGCTGTACGTCGAAGCGCCGTATACGGACGGCGGCATAGAAAAGTCCAAGGTGACGCTCGCGGCTTTCGGCAAAACCGATACGCTCGAGCCGAATGACAGCGAGACCGTGACGCTCACCGTAAAAGCGGAGGATATAGCTTCTTACGACGATACCGCGGAAAAGGCATACGTCCTCGACGCGGGCACTTACACGTTCTATCTTTCCGTCGCGGACGAAGTGAACTACGGCTCGCACGGCTGGGCGTATGCGACGGAGGACAGCAAAGCGGTGTTCGCGGACGCCATAAGCGAGAAGATCGTGTACAGCGAAGACAAGGACGGCAAGCGCGAAAGCGACGCCGTAGCCGCGACCAACCGTTTCGACGAGAACATGGAGCACAACAACCTCAAAGTGAAGGACGGCAGCGCGACGATGTCGAGAGCGGACTTTGCGGCGACGTATCCCACCGCTCCCGCCGAAGAGGACAGAAAGATGTCCGCCGAGCTCAAAGAAGCGGTGGAGTTCAACAGTTCTTTCGATACGAAAGAGAACGTGCTTAGGCACAATAACGAAAAAGACGAGATGCCGCTCGTAGATCAGGATTACGGCATAGATCTCATAGACCTGCGCGGCACCGATTACGACGACCAGGCGTGGCAGAACTACGTCGAACAGTTTACTCTCGACGAGCTGAAGATCCTCGCCAACCGTTCGGGCTGGCAGACGGAAGGGGTCACCCGTCTCGGCAAACCGCTCACCGTGGAGAACGACGGTCCGCAGTGTCTCAAGACCGCGTCCCTCGGCACCGACCTCGGTGCGCAGTATCTCGTGGCGTTCCCCTGCGAAGTAGTGCTCGCCGCGACATGGGATCAGGATCTGCTTTACGACATAGGCAGAGCGATAGGCGAGGAAGGCTTGCAGTACGGCGTGAACGGCTGGTACGCCCCCGCGACCAACACCCACCGCACTCCTTTCTCGGGACGTAACTTCGAGTACTTCTCCGAAGATCCCGTGCTTGCGGGCAAGCTGTGCGCGAGGGAAGTGAGCGGCGCAGCGTCCAAGGGTCTGTACGCGTTCGTTAAGCACTTCGCGGTCAACGACCAGGAGTCTTACGCGCGTAACCTCAACGCGGGCGCGTCGATAGGAATATCCATAAGCGGCACGTCGTATGCGCTCACGGGCGACGACTGCATACTCCTCACCTGGGCGAGCGAACAGACTCTTCGCGAGATATACCTCAGGAGCTTCGAGATAGTGTTCAAAGAGGCGCGGGCGGACGTTAAGTACCTCGACGGCGAAGGCAACGTGAAGGTGCTCGAGAACTTCCGCGCGGCTACCGCGGTCATGACTTCCTTCAACTGCATAGGCGATACCTGGGCGGGCGGCAACAGAGCGCTCATCACGGATGTCCTGCGCGGCGAATGGGGCTTCGAGGGCTTCGTGCTCACCGACTCCGTGCGTACAGACTTCATGTATGCCGATCAGATGCTGCGCGCCGGCGGCGACGCCTGCCTGATGTCCACCGAGATCCCCGTATACGATCTCGAGAGCGCTACGGCGATAAAGTGCCTGCAGTCATCGGTCAAGAACATCTGCTATACCGTCGCGCACTCCAACGCAATGAACGGCGTGGCTCCCGGCTCGACGATAAGCTACGGCCTCGCGCCCTGGGCGATAGGTCTGCTGATAGCCAACATCGTGGTCTATGCTCTCATCATAGGCGGCATAGTGTGGATAGTCCTGCGCTCCCTCGATCACAGGAAAAACCCGGAAAGATATAAGTAAGACCCGTTTACGGAATAAAAAACATCGCAGGCATGCGTTTCCGCATGCCTGCGATCGTTGTATGACGTGATGTAAATTTCGGAAAGGATACGTTGCCCGCATGGTGCGGCGGCGTATCGTTTTTTTCGTCGCATTTAAAACTCGGAAGTGCCCGAATGTCAATTTTTATATGTATCCGCGATCGTGTTCACGATATCGTTTACAGACTCCTTGATCGGCTCGGGCAGTTTTTTATAGTTGTTGAAAAATTTGTGCTCATCTTTCGTCATGCGCACGCAGATCTCGTCTTCCGTAAAGAACTGCGCGAGAGTAAGCCCAAGCGTTTCGCAGATGATCTCGAGATTTGCGATCGACGGAACGGTGCCTCTCGAAAAAGTATTCGCGAGAGTCGATTGATTCAGTCCGGAAAGCTCGGCGAGCCGGTATACGCTCATATTCCTTTCCAGGCGGAGCCTGTTGAGTTTCTCTATTATATCCATGATTTTACCCCTAATACTATTTTACAGTAAAATTTAACTATATTTATAGCATAATTGAGTTGACTATATAGTTAATTTAAGCTATACTATCAATATAGTTTAATTACACTATACTATCGATTTTATTTGACAAAGGAGGAAGGTCAATGGCAAGGGAAGACTTTGAGATTTTCAGGGGAGACCTGAATGAAGAAGAGATCGCGCTTCTGATCAGACTGGCGAAAAAGCGCAGGAACGTTTATGCGCTGATCTGGCTGGGAGGGCTCGTGCTCTGCGGGATACTCGCGTTCGCGCTCGGTACGTTAGGGACCGTCGGCGCGATGATCCCCGCGATCCTGTATCTGCTGCTCGGGTTCGTAGTAGGATTCGGCGTATATGCGAACAATATGGTCGGATTTTTGTCCAGCCGCGGGCGCCGCGACGGAGGCGGGATATTGAGCATACTGTGGGCGATAATCGGCGGGATCATTATTCCGATCGCCGTCAACTACATTTGCGGCAAGATCCTTCCGCGTGCCGTTCTCGGCTGGAACAAAACGGATATCACGTTCGAGAACAGAAGATAAGCGGGGTACGGATAAATGAGTTGCATCACACATGAAAAGAGAGACGATGTATATCAGTGCGACAGATGCGGCGCGCCGATCTGTCGTCAGTGCTATGACGACTTTGCTCTGAACGAGGGGGAAGAAGACGAAACGCATCTCTGTTCGGAGTGCTATAAAGAGGCGGTGCGTTCCGAGATCGCGGAGATACGTTCCCTTAAAGGGATGGTCATTCGCGAATTCGTGTTTATAATCATAGGTCTCATAGTCGGACTTGTCCTGGGTCTGGATATCTGCTTTGGTTTCGGTATCATCATGGACGAGCCTACGGGGATGTTCATCGCCGTAATCTATCTGCCGTTCATCGTCGGTTCGCTGCTGACGATATGTAAAAAGGTATATTATAAGCACCAGGAGGCGCGTGACAGCGGCGACAGCAGCCCGTGGATCACGACTCTGATCAATATCATCATATACCTTGCGATCGCGCCCATAACGACGATAGGGCGTTTCATTCAGCGTATCGTCGACATGGTACGTCTTAACCGTATCATGCGAGCAGACTCGGAATTCCTCGCGCGGATAGACGAATACATAGCGCAGACGCTGCAGCCTACGATGGTAGAGATCGCGGCGGCAGGAGGCGTAGGCTCGGATCTCGGACAGGAGATCTCGCTCGACGATATCCTCGGCGACAGCGGAGTACAGATCGCGGACAACGGCGAAGTGCTGCGCCGCGTACGCACGAGATGATCGTGTTCGGAAAAAAAAATAAAATCACAAAGGAGAAGATCATGGATATAAAAGTTCCCGTAGGGATATTCGCGGCGGACGACGCCGCAGAACGCCGTAAGAAACTTGCGGAAGCGCTCCGCAACGGAGAACAGATCTCCGTCGCGCCGAGCGGAGAAGTCATCACCAAAGAGGAAGCCGATCTCGATCCCGAGGCGACCACGATCACCGTACCCGAGGGCAAACTTGCGAGGTGACGCATGAAAAGTATTTATTGGTACGAAAACGATAAGCAGCTTTTCCAGGCGGAAGTGCTCGCGATGCGCAAGTTCTATCCGTCTTTCAAACTCATGAAGCTGCCGGACGGCAGACTGTATTGGCGCGGTAAGGTCAACCCGTTGGGCGACACCGTATGGGATCTTATGGTGATATACGATAACGATCATCCGCATACCCAGTCGGGGCAGTACGGCGGTTCGATAGACGTATATCCCGTTTCGCCCAATCTTTCCGACCTGCAAAAGAAGTTGGGTGATATTCCCATCCCGCATATTTACTACAAAAACGGCGGGGAAGAGGCATACATCTGTACTGTCCGTCCCAACGAATTCCATGCGTCGGATAACCGTTCGAGCACGGCGGCATCCTGTATAGCCTGGGCGTGCAAGTGGATATGCGTTTTCCAGCTTTGGCTGAACGGCGATATACCGTTCGAGGAATTCGATACCAATATACATAAATTCTGATGCTTTCGGCGAGGGAAAATGAAAGTTGTTTTCAGTGAACGCGCTTATGTTTCCGTGCTTGCGGAGACCGCGGAAAAAATACGCACGGAAACGGGCGGAGTCTTTTTGGGTTATGTCGACGGGGACTGCTGGTACATAGTGGAAGCGGTGGATCCGGGTCCCCGGTCGGTGTTTCGCGTCGCCTTTTTCGAATACGATCAGGCTTACCTGAATCATCTCGTCAACAAGCTGGCGAGGCTGTACGAAACTCCTCCTCGTCTGATCGGGCTGTGGCACCGTCATCCGGGCTCGTTCGACAGTTTTTCGGGTACCGACGATGTCACGAACACCCGCTATGCGCGGATGCGCAACGAAGGCGCGATATCCATGCTCGTCAATATAGACCCGGATTTCCGCATGACGGTTTACCACGTGACTTTGCCGTTGCGTTACCGCAGGGTGGAGTACGAAGTAGGCGACGGGCATATACCCGAAAAGTACAGAGCGCTCGTTTCTTCGGAACGGCTGCTCGATCGCATCGACGGATATACCGGCGGCGGTAGCAGACGGAAAAAGTTTGCCGAAGAGTCGCTCTTTTCCGAGGTGCTGAGCGTATTGCGGAGGACTTCGCTGAACGCCGGGGATCGAGTACGCGGCGATATGCTGTGTCGTGATCGGGCGGATACGTTCGTGGAGGATCTGCTCGGCATGATGGAGAGCGATCTCGAATATTTTTCGGGCGCGGGCGCAGAAGCGGAGATATCGTTGGATGAGTATTGTCTGCATCTGTGCGTGCACGGCAGGGACAGTTACGACTTATCCTTTTACCGTATCAGGCACGGAGACGAGTCGGACTTTATATTCCGCTATGACGGATGCAGCTGCGTTTATAAAGGCGGGCTGTTCGTTTCGCTCATGGCGGATGCGAAAACTGCCGTAAAGGACGGCGGTACGGTCGATAAGGAGTTGATCGAGTGTTCGCTTTCAAAGTCGGGAAAAAATTAAAGGTATTTCTCCCTTCTTCCGTTCTGGAAAAGGACGAGACCGTTCGTCTGTACGGGTACTACAAGAAGGACAGCGGTATTTTCAACGTCGTTTCTACGGAAAAAGGGAGAAATTTGCGTTATCTGGGGAAGCTGTACGCTTCGGACGAGCACGGCGACGCCGGCGGCAGGCTGTGCGGATACCGTACGGGCGACTCCGCCGAGTTCTATTATAAAGGACAAAAGTACGAAACGGAAACGTATAGCCTGTATCTGAATATATTTTCGCGGAATAAAGGGATCCTCGAATCGGATGTGATGCGCAACAAGCGCGCCGTGATCCTCGGTTGCGGTTCGGTCGGCAGTCTCGTAGCGCTGGAGCTGGCGCGTTCGGGCGTAGGACATTTTATGCTCGTGGATACCGATGTGCTGGAATACCACAATATTTGCAGGCATCAGTGCGGCATAAGCGAAGTAGGCGAATACAAAGTCGACCTCATCGAAAAACGGATACACAATATCGATCCCGAGGCGCACGTCGTCGCTTACAGAAATGTGGTGGAGCATATTTCGCAGGAGCAGTTCGAGGAATTCTGTGTCCCCGGGGATACGCTGTTTATCGGCTGCGCGGATAATCGCGCCGCCGACGTATACGCGAACAGGATCGCGGCGACGTTCGGGTGCGCATTCCTGTCGATAGGTTTCTGGGAGCGAGCGCTTGCCGGCGAGATATTTTATTGGCTGCCCGGAGAAAACATGCCCTGCTGCGGCTGTGCGCTCGGCAGCGGGGGAGATCTGTCCGGTCGTGTTTCCGTGAACAATCACCACGTTTATTCAAACGAGGCGAATATCGAAAAGCTGAAGTTCGAGCCGGGCATTTCCGTAGATATCGATTTTATCACCTGTATCGGTATCAAGCTGGCGCTGGATATACTGAACCGCGGCAACGGCTCGTATATCCCCAGACTTTTGAACCATCTGCAGCAGTATACGCTCGTGTGTAACACGGCAGACCCGGCTATCGGCGGCGAGATGGTGGAGATATTCAGTTATCCTTTGCAGGTGACTACTTCGCTCGTGGTACATTTCGGCAAAAGCTGCGGCGGCAAATGCCGTTACGAGGAGTGACGAATGGGCAGATTCGATACGGAGGCGGCGGTGCTTATCGAGAGTTACGGTACGGTTTGCGGCGCCGCGGCTTCGTGGAACGACGTAAAGGGAAAGCAATTCCAGGACGAACTTGCGGTCAGCATACGCGCATGCCTTACGCTTAAAGAAGCGGCTTACCGGGCAGACGACGCGCTCGTCGATCTGGAAAAGCTTCTTTCCGAAGCAGACGATGAGGAATAAACGATGTTCGATCTCAGAGAAAACGAAGAAAAACTTGCCGATATCGCGGCATATATAGACAACGCGAACAAGGTCTACAGGTCGGCAGCCGGACAAAATGACGGCGCGCTTTCCGCCATGCGCAGGAGCCATGCGGAGAAGCTGAGAGGGCTGGAGCGCGAAAAAGACGCCGCTATCGAGAAAGCGGAGCGCAACTGTGCTTCCGCTGTGCGCGAAACGGAGCGTAAGCTGGGCGCCGTTTCGGATACGGAGAACCATCTTAAAGGCGTAGACGCTCGTTACGGCAAGTTTGCCGCAAAATGCGGTGTCATGCAGATAGACGGCGAAACGAGGGTGGCGGTATGCAAAGAACTCGGGATCGCGGATTTTTCCGAAACATGTTCTCTGGCGCGTATAGTCGACGAGTATAAACGGACGGCGGCGCGGTATATCGATAAGCCGCTGCCTAAGTTCATCCTTTTGGGCGGAAAGCGCAAAAAGGCGTTCAAAAAGCTCATCCTGCTCGGCGATCTCGCCGTGCGGAGCGCCGAAGAGGAAAAGCGCAGGGCGAAAGAGCAGCTCGAAAGCAGCAAAAACTCGCTGTCAGAAACTTTCGGCGCGCGTGCGGACGAACTTGCCGCGGCAAATCGCGCGCAGCTTGCGGACGAAAAACGCGAACGCGGAGAAGATCTGAGTTTCATAGGCGACGAGGCGGTACTCGGGATAGGGGAACTGCTCCCGCCCGCTCTGATGAACGAGATAGACGAGAGCGAAAAGCGGTTCGGTGAAGAATTCGGCGGAGAGAACGGCGCATTCTGCGCGGAAAGTTCTTTCCCTCGCAGCGTCCGCATCGCGCAGTCGGTCCTTATGGTAGCCGACGCTCTTGCCGAAACGCCCGTCGGGCAGAAGATCGGCGAAAGTTTCCCCTCCGTTTTTGCCGACGGGTTCGCGGTGCTGCCTTGCAGAGAAGAGCTCGCCTGCTGCCGTAATTTTTTCATACGGAGCGCAGAGGGAGAAATGCGCGGAGCGGCTGCGGAGTTCATCGCAAACACGCTCTTCGAGTTTATACGGCAGATCCCCGTCAACGGAGTGGAGATCAACGTATTCGATCCGGATAAAAAGGGCATGAGCGTCAAAAATTTTCTTTCGCTCAAAGAAAAGATCCCCGAAATGTTCGCGCAGAAGATATTCACATCGCATGAGGATATACGCAACCGCCTTTCCTCGCTGAACGATTACATAGATTCCGTCGTGCAGCAGAAACTTTCCAACCGCTATAAAAACGTTCTGGAATATAACGACGCCACGCCGGATAATCCTCTTCCGATAAAACTCGTATGTATATTCGATTTTCCTAAATTCTTCGACGCCGGAGCATGCGAGTCGCTGCTCGGTATAATGAAGAACGGAGAGAAATGCGGTATTTTCGTTTTCATCGCATATAACGAAGAGGAAGATACGGCGTCGGGATATGGCTCGGCGAAACAATATATCGACAAGATAAGGCAAGCCGCATATTGCCTCGTGCAGAGCGCGGGGTATATGAAGAGCGAGGACAGCGGCATGTTTCTGCTGACGGACGAGCTGCCTGAGCAGTCCGCGCTTGATGATTTTATAAACGTATATGCGCAGGAAGCGAAGAAGAATCTTTCCAAAGGTATCGTTTTTGATTCGGTGTGCAGCCTTTCGGATATGTTTACGCGCAGTTCGGCGGACGGGCTTTCCATTCCCGTCGGCAAAGGAGACGGTTCCGCCGTTGAAGACATCGAATTCGGCAAAATAGGTTCTTCTCATCACGCGATGATCACGGGCGGCACGGGTTCGGGCAAATCCACGCTTCTGCATACGATCATTCTGAGCGCCGCGCTTCACTATTCGCCCGATGATCTGCAGATGTATTTGATGGACTTCAAGAGCGGTACGGAGTTCAAGATCTACGAAACGTATCCCATCCCGCATATACGTCTGCTTGCACTCGACGCCATGCAGGAGTTCGGCGAGAGTATCTTGCTCAATCTGAATGCGGAGATGGAACGTCGTTCCGTCCTGTTCAAGGAGAGCGGCGTAAGCGACGTTTCCGGGTATGTGCGCACTACGGGTAAAAAACTGCCGCGTATCCTCGTTATAATGGACGAGTTCCAGGTGCTGTTCGACAGCAAGTCTAACCGTAGCGTCGCGCAGAATTGCGCTCACCTGACCAACGAGATCGTCAAGCTCGGGCGTTCTTACGGGATACATCTCATCATGAGCACGCAGACGATCACCGTCGTCGGCAATCCCGATTGCGCGATAAGTTCGGATACGGTGGGGCAGATGCGTATCCGCATCGGGTTGAAATTCAGCCAGACGGAAGCGGGCAGACTGTTCGGCGCGGCGGGCGACGACGCGTTTGCCCGTATGCGCGGCGCGATAGGTACGGCGGTGTATAATAAAGATTTTACCGAATGCGGTAACATCGTGTTCCGCACGGCATATTGCAGCGGCGAAACGAAAAAGAAATATCTCGAAGCGATCGCCGCGGCAGCCGGAGGGAAGGGCGGCAAAACAAAGGTCTTCGAGGGAAGCCGCGTGCCGTCATTCCCGCAGGAGGAGTTCCTTAGTCCCGCAAGAGAGGGCGCCGTGGAACTGCTGCTCGGCGCGCCGATCAAGGTCGCCGACAATGTGCGCGTCGCGTTCACAAAAAAGCAGAACAGCAATCTTTTGTGCGTAGGCAAAGAAGGCAAGCTGATGGAGTCGCTCACGCAGCTGATGCTTATCAGCCTCGCCCGCGCCGAAAGTGCGGTCGTATATCTGCTCGACGGCAACGATTTCATCGGGGAACCGCCGGTAGGGTATATGGAAAAGGCGGCGGAACGTTCGTCGGGGATATTCCGTAGGGTCAGGACGCGGCCCGATCTTCTGCGCATGATAGAAACTATTGCCGAAGAAGTGTCGTTGCGTAAAAAGGGGAAGAGCGAAGACGGACGCAGCAATATAGTTTTCGTTCGCGATTTTCACAATATAGACGTGTTGTGCAAACTGTGTAAGGGCGAGCGCGTCGAGCGTTCCGATTACATAGAGGAAGAAGAAATGCCTGCCGGAGAAAAGCCGGCGGAGCCGTCGGGCGCGGAGGATTTCCGTGCGATGTTTGAAGCGCTTGCTACAAAACGACCCCGGCGCGACGGGAGAGCGGCGGAGATATCGTACAGAGACGCTTTAAGCGAGCTCATTTCGGGCGGGTACAGCTTCGGAGTGCATTTTATCATGCTTTCGACGGACGCCCTTAACACTGTCGATGCGCTCGGCTCGGCGACGTACTCGCAAAGCCTTAACAACCGTTTCACCAAAAAGATAGTGTTCGGATTGTCGGACGACAATTGCGCACGCGTGGCGTCGCCGGTAGAAACGACGCCGAAAAGCGATATAACATGTGTATTTTCGGACGGTAAAGAAGTTTTGCAATTCAAACCTTTCGCATTGCCCGAAACAAAAGAATAAACCAAACGGGAGGGAATAAAACATGGCAGGAATACAAAATTCAGAAGAAGCTCTGGAAAAGATCTATAAGGTACTTGTGAGAGGACAAGACGATCTTATAGACGCGCAGCAGGCGATCATAGCGGCGATCCATTCCGTCAGTAACGATTGGAACGACGACAAGTACGTTGAGGTTGCGAGAATGGCGCACGAAATGATCAACGGTATACCGAAACTGGTCATTGAGCTCGGCGACATGGCGAGCTTTGTGACCGAGATCGAAAAGAAGCTGGACGCATACAAACGTGCATAAAGGAGGGATGTCGAAATGAGCGGGGAAGCAAACGTAAATTCGCAGGCGGTCGCCGATATGATAGATGCACTCAAGACCATGCAGAATAATCTGATCGCGATGGAAGATAAGCTCGATACGGGCATGACGGTCGCGGGAACGCAATGGAAGGACGACCAGTTCAAGAAACTGCAGGGAATGAAGAAGACGATGCATAATAATCTGATTGCGCTTTTGAAAGTTGCGGAAGAAGACATCTTGCGATTGGAACATATCAAAAACGCAATAGACGATTACAATGAGTGATCCGGAGGATATGATGTTTGGGATATTTACTTCCGAAAATACGCTGGAAGGGCTTAAAAGCGTATTCACCATAACTAAACGTGATCTGATCGATACGCGGCAGAGCATGTACGAAACGCTCCGCTCGGTCAGGAACGAATGGCATGACGAAAAATATATGGAAGTCGCGCGCATGGTCTGGGAACTCGATTCGGAGATCTCCGCGCGTATAGACGATATAGACAGGATGAAACGCCATGTCGAGGAAACGCTGACGCGTTTGCAGAATTACAGGAGATCCTGAATATGGATAACAGCGATACGGTAAGAGTAAGTTCCAATGCGGTCAGCGATATACAAAGCGCCGTGTTCCATGTGAAAGGTACGCTGGAGTCGTTGGATAAGGTACTCAGCGACGAGCTTGCGTACGCGGGAAATTCATGGAAAGACCTGCGTTATAAAAGTTTGCAGACGATGTATAACGAACTGCACTGTGGCATTGACCGCACCGCAAGGAAAGCAGACGAGTATATGGGACGTCTGAAAAAAATCAAGAATGCGATCAATGGGTATAACGATCAGGTATGATCGTTTGTTTGACGAGGCGGAGAGGTATGAATGGCGGGATATTGTGTGGATCTTAATGTACTTGCTTCGATAAGCGCCGCGCTTCCGATGATAGGGATCGCGTCGGCAGAGCTCGGCTCGGCAGTGCAAAATGAAACGCAAAAAAGTTTGGTCAAGACGGAAACGGCACGGGATCGTCTGGAAAAACGTGCCGTCGCCGCGGAAAACGAGGTCGAAGCTCTGCGTGCGAAGATAGAGTCCGTGCAAAAAATGCTCGACGAACTTGAGCGCTCGAGGTCGCGGAACGAAGACGACGAAGATACGGCGTCGGAGTATTCCGCGGAGATACAGCGCTGTCGCGTTTTGCTTGAGCGTCTCCGTACCCTTGCGTCGGAAAAGGCGGAGGAAGCGGAACGCTGCCGGCAAAAAATGCGCGCGCTTAACGAGGCGTACTCCCGCGTTGCGAACGAATGCTCCCGCGTGACGGAAGCGCAGGCGAGACATGCGGAAGCCGTGGAAAGAAGTGCGGTACATCTGAAAAAGCTCGAAGCGTGCGTGCGCGATTACCTGGCGACAGATCCGGTTCACCTTTAACGAAGCGGGTATAGGCGCCGCGATATCCGTATAAAACGGCCCCCTCTTATCGGTAAGAGGGGGCTTCGGCGTTGCCGTTAACGCTGTTTCACAAGTATTTTCCTCAATATCATGACGATCGCGGGGACGAGGAGCGCCTGGAGCAGGAGCCCGATAAAGCCGGACTGTATCTGTGACCAGACGAGCGCGGGGGTAAAGGGCGCGACGCCTTGGAATATCACGGCGAGGAGCATGAAAGACACTCTGCCCGCGACTGCCGCGAGGAGCACGGCGGGGAAAGCCATCCAACCGCTTGCGTATATTTTGCGCGAGAACGCGCCCGAGACGAGCGCGAATACCGCGAGTTCCGCGATCATGAAAGGCAGGCGGGCGGCCGCCGGCATGGGCGAGCCCGCAAGAGAGGTGATGAGGAAACTGACGAGGGGCGAGGCTATGCCCGTTCCCAGCCCCCAGCGAACGCCGAGCAGGCAGCCCGCGAGCAGTACGGGCAGGTACATGGGCAGCCATGTCATGCCGCCTTCCGCTCCCGCGGCGATGTGTACTATCTGCGGCAGTGCTACGGCGAGCGCGACGAGCGCGGCTGCGATGAACGTCTTTACGGTGACTTTTGCGCGCACCGATACGTTGTGCGAGGTAAGTATGTTTTCTATCATGGGTGTTTTCTCCTATACGGGTTCAGGATAACGTTTTTACCGAGCGCGCGAGCTCGTCGCGGATATGTATGTGCTGAGGGCATGCCTGTTCGCACTTGCCGCACTTTATGCACTTGTCCGCGCGTTTTTTGCCGTGGCTGTCCACCAGCCAGTCGAGCTGCGATCTCGCGTAAGCGAGGTTGTCGAAGTATATAAGGTCGTTCATCGCGTTGAGCGTGCCGGATATGCCTATATCCATCGGGCACACTTTGGCGCAGTAATTGCAGGACGTGCAGGGGATAACGGGTATCTTTTTGAGTTCTTCCTGCGCCGCGGCGATGACGTCCAGCTGCGAAGCCGTAAGTCTTCGGAAGTCCTTCATGTAAGAAATATTGTCCTTCATCTGCCCGGGCGTGCTCATGCCCGAAAGCACGGTGATCACGCCGTCCAGGCTCGCGGCGTAGCGTATCGCCCAGCTCGCGACGGAAGAGTCGGGTTCGGCGGCTTTGAATATGTCCGCGACCGCCTTCGGGGGAGACGCGAGCATGCCGCCGCGCACGGGCTCCATTATTATGACGGGCTTGCCGTGGCGGCGCGCCGTTTCGTAACACTCGCGCGAGCGCACGGCGGGGTTGTCCCAGTCGGCGTAGTTTATCTGCAGCTGTACGAATTCCGCTTCGGGGTGCGCCGTGAGTATGGCGTCCAGCTCGTCGGGCGTGGAGTGGAATGAGAACCCTACGTGCTTTATGAGCCCTTTTTCCTTCATGCCGAACGCCCAGTCCCAGATGCCGAAATCGTCGAAGTAGTGCGTGCGGCTCTCGCCGAGATTATGCAGCAGGTAGAAGTCGAAATATCCCGCGCCCGTCTGCCGCAGGGAAGTATCGAACTGCGCGAGCGCCTCTTCGCGCGTCTTGCAGTTTATCCATGCGGCGAGCTTTGTCGCGAGCACGTACTTTTCGCGCGGGTATCGCTCCACGAGCGCCTGCCTTATCGCGTCCTCGCTGCCCGCGTAAGCCCATGCGGTATCGAAATACGTAAAGCCCGCGTCCAGGAACATGTCGACCATCTCCGACGTTTCGGCGATGTCTATCTTTCCGTCCTTCTGCGGCAGGCGCATGAGACCGAAGCCTAATTTTTTGATATCTTCTCCGAGGTATGCCATTGAGTGTCCTCCTTGTGTCATCTGCCGAACCAAACGGCAATTTCCTTCATGCGCGCCGACTGTCGTACTCCGAACGGGCAGCGCTTATCGCAGTGTCCGCATCCGATGCAGTCGGAAGCGTGCCGCGAGAGTTTGGCGTAATGGTCGGCGGCGAGTTTGTCGCCCGCGCGTGCGAGATCGTGATACTTGTTTATCATGCCGATGTCCAGTCCCGCGGGGCAGGGTTTGCAATGATTGCAATAAACGCATTTGCCCGCGGCGTCCGCGGGCGCGAACGTGCCTATGACCGACCAGTCCTTTTCCTCGTCCTTCGCGTCGAAGTATCCGAGCACGCGTTCGAGATCGGCGCGGCTCCTGACCCCCGGCAGCACGGTGATCACGCCCGGCTTGTCCAAAGCGTACTTTATGCACTGATACTCGGTGAGCGCTTTGCCGAACGGGGAAGTGCGCGCGTCGAGCAGCTGCTCGCCCGAGAACGGCTTCATCACCGTCAGTCCCACGCCTTCAGCTTCGCAGCGGCGATAGAGCGCTTCGCGCTCGTCGGTGCCGCCTATCGCGAATTCGCCTTGGCGGTAGTCGTATGCGGGGTTGATGCTGAACATGACGATGTCCGGCAGTCCGGTGTCAAGCAGCCTGTTCGCTATGGCGGGGGAGTGCGTGGACAATCCTATGTGCCTGACGATACCGCTCGCACGGTATTCTTCGAGAGTTCCCAACGCGCCCGCCCGGTACTTGTCCCAGTCCTCGGGCTCGTCTATGCAATGGATGAAACCGTAATCTATGTAATCGGTGCCGAGCGCTTTTAACTGCGCTTCCACCGAGCGTTCTATCCTGCCGCGTTCGGTCGTCCAGCCGTATTCGCCGTCCGAGTAATCCGCGCCGAAATGCAGCTGAAAGAACACGTTTTGCCTCACGCCCGCGAGCGCTCTGCCGTAGCAGGGAAAACACGAGCTTTCGCTCGCCGCAAGGTCGAAATAGTTCACGCCGCGTTCGTACGCAAGCGCTACCGTCTCCGCTCCTTCTTTTTCTCCCGCCTCGTGCAGCGAGCTCGCGCCCATGCCTATAACGCCGATACGGTTGCCCGTCTTTCTGTTTATGCGATATTCCATTCTCTCCTTACCCTCGGCGCGCTTCCCGTATGCCGCGCTCGGAATGTGTTCCGCATATATTTTACCACGTCGCCGCTTTCCTGTCAATATCCGTTTCCGATATTCCGTATGCTTATTTTCAATGCCTTGCGTTCGCGGAACGAATAGATGTTTTATGCCCGATAATGATCAGGCAACATGTACCGAATTCGTAGGAATGCCGTCGGATATTCCGTCCGGAGGGAAACGTGGCGTCGGCAAAAATAAAAGGGAAGTCTACGGCTTCCCTTTATTTTTGCGGTAAACGCCACGTTCCTCGTTAATCGACGGCTTTCATGGAGTCTGCCATGTTGATGCGGTTGAGTTTAGGCAAAAGCATGAGGTCGACGAGCCCGCTGAACGCGAACGTGAGCGCGACCGTGACCAGGTACGTCCACCACTCGACGGAGAGCGGGAATATCATAAAGCTCGAGCTTATGCCGTTGACGAGGAAGGCGAGCAGCCCCACGCCCAGACCTATGCCGAATATCACGCCGAATATCACGAGGAACATGATCTCGCGGAATACGTAGCCCGAGACTTCCCGTCGTCGGTAACCCAATACTTTGAGCGTGGCTATCTCCTTGCGCCGCTCGCAGATATTGATGTTCGTGAGGTTATACAACACGATTATCACGAGCAGCCCCGCCGCAAACACTATGACGAGCGTGACCAGCCCTATCGTGGACGTGATGTTCTCGAACTGCTCTTTGAGGTCGTCGGAGAATGTAACGCCGCTCACGCAGTCGAGAGAGAACAGCGCTTCCTTGGCTTCCGTTATCGCGGCGTCGTCGCCTTCGGGCACGGGCGTTTCCTTGATCAGCAGGGTATTCGCCGCGGGCAGAGCCTCGCCGAAAGCCGATTCGTAACTGTCCTCGCCGAGGAACAGCCAGCATTGCGAGTATATGGTCATCACTCCCGTGACTTCCAGCTCCGCGCTCTTGCCGTCCGAAAGATGGACTTCCACGGTATCGCCTTCGCCCACGCCGTAAGTCTTTTGCAGACCCTTGGATATGATGACCGAATCCGCGTCGTAATCGCAGTCCACTTCGATGTACCCGTCGAGCGTAGCGGGGTCGGATACCGCGATAACGGATACCGTATCGCTGTTTTCGTATTCGTCGCCCGTGTATATCGTGCCGTTGGACTTGTATATCTCTATATTGTTGTCGCCGTCGCCGAGGTAGCCGGAGAGCGTTTCGTTGTCCTGCCAGCCCTCTTTCACGCCTATCTCCAGCTGATAGGAGAATATCTTGTCGAACTGCAGCTCGTTGACCGCGGTCATCGTGTTCATGAGCCCGAAGCCCGCGAGTATGAGCGCCGAGCACCCCGCGACGGAGAGCACCGTCATTATGAGATTGCGCTTGAAGCGGAAGATGTTGCGGAACGCCGCTTTATACTTGAACGACATCTTTTTCCACAGCGGCGAACGTTCGAGCAGTATGCGCTTGCCCGGCTTGGGCGCGCGCGGCTGGAGTATGGACGCGGGCGTCTCTTTGAGAGACGAGTAGCTCGCGAACACCGTCACGAGTATGACCGCCGCGACCGTGCCCACGAAAGCGATCACGCAGAACAGCCAGTCGGCGGTGAACAGCAGCGTGGGCAGGATATACATCGACCCGTAGGCGTTCCATAGCACGAGAGGGATGAGGAACGCTCCGAACGGTACGCTGACCGCGCATCCGAGCAGCGCCGCCATGACGCTGTAAAAGATGTATTTACCCACTATCTGCGAACTGTTATAGCCCAGCGAGCGCAGCGTGCCTATCTGCCCGCGGTCGTCGTCCACCATGCGCACGATGGTGGAGAATGCGACGAGCGCCGCTATGACGATGAAGAACACCGGGAATATGCCCGCTATCTGCGCCACTTTGTCTATGTTTATGGACATGCTGTAATAGGACGCGTTCGTCTTGCGGTTGAGCACATACCAGTCAGCCGTGCCGTCCTCTTCGTCGATGTCCTCTATCATCTGCTGTACGGAAGCCGAGTATTCGTCGTAATCCGCCGTGAACGCGGTGTACGCCGTGCCTCCCGCGGATATCCACAGCTCGGTATAGTACGGCTTGTTTTCGTAGCTCATCAGCGAATCGTCGGGGAACCATACCGTTTCCGCTTTTATCGTGTCCGCCGCGCCGAATACGATGATGTCGAGTTTGCCGCTGCCTATCGTGCACGATTCGCTCGCCTTGGTGAAGTACAGCGGGGAAGTGACGATGCCCGTGACCGTGAGATCTCCGCTGCTGCCGTCGTCCTGCGCGTTGGGCACGAGAGCCGCGTCCTCGGCGTTTCCGTTGCCGTAGGCGAGCACGTCGCCCACGGCTATGTCGTACATGTCGCCGAAGGGCTGTACCGCGACCACTTCGCCGACGGCGTCCGGCCATTCGCCGCTGACGAGGGTGAGGGAATCGACGTCCGTCAGTCCCTGTTTGCCGTTTTCGCCCGCGGCAAACACTCGCACGGCTTTTTCGGCGTTCTCGCCTTCGACGGAGTAATAGACGTCCGCGCTCACGACGCCTTCTACCGTTACGTCCGTTATGCCCTTGTTTTTGAGCCCGTTCTTTATATTGCCGATCGCTTCGTCGTCGGGGAGAGCGTCGGCAAGGGCGTTCATATCGCTTATGAGTTCGTTACGTTCTTCCTCCGTCATGCCGAGGATGTCGCCGATACCCGACGGCATCTCGGGCATTTCGGTCACGCTGGGGTATATCGTGTAGTCGTGATACGAGGCGTCGTCGAAATAGGTATTGAACGACGTCTTCATATCCGGCGTGACGAAGGAGAGCCCCATGAGCAGCGCAACGCCGAGCGCGATTATACCCGTGATCGCGATGAACCGCCCGAAGCTGCTGCCGAACTCCTTGAATACTATTTTGGCATGTTTTTTCATATTGTCACCGCCTTATCGCGCTTACCATACGAGTTCTTCCACGGGTATGGGGTGTTCGTTCCTGTGCTCGAAGGCTATCTTGCCGTTCTTGATGCCGAACACATGGTCCGCCATCTTGGTCAGCTCCGAGTTGTGCGTGATGATGATGACCGTCTTTCCGCTCTCGCGGCATATGCGCTGGAGCAGTCCGAGTATGTTCTTGCCCGTTTCGTAGTCGAGCGCGCCCGTAGGCTCGTCGCAGAGCAGTATCTTGGGGTTCTTCGCTATCGCGCGCGCGATGGCGACGCGCTGCTGCTCGCCGCCCGAGAGCTGAGCGGGGAAGTTCTTCATGCGCTCGCCGAGCCCCACGCTCTCGAGGGTGGCTTTCGCATCCAGCGGGTCGCGGCATATCTCGTTGGCGAGCTCCACGTTTTCCAGCGCCGTCAGGTTCTGCACGAGGTTGTAGAACTGGAACACGAACCCCACGTCGTAGCGGCGGTAAAGCGTGAGCTCGCGCGAGGTCATTTTGCCTATGTTCTTGCCGTCGAGGAACACGTCGCCCGACGTCGCGGTATCCATGCCGCCGAGTATGTTGAGCACCGTCGTCTTGCCTGCGCCGCTCGGTCCCACGACAACGCAGAATTCGCCCTCGTCTATGGAGAGCGTAACGCCGTCCGCGGCATATATCTTGTTGCCGCCCATGTCGTAGATCTTGTAAACGTCCTTCATTTCCACGAACGCGTGGGTATCGTTCGTCTCTTCCGTCGCAATCGCTTTGCCTTCCGTGTTTTCCATGGCTGCATCCTCCTTGCACGCACGGTGCCGACACACTTCCTTATATTACACTTATATGATATCCGCATAAGTTTAATCGTATATTAATGTTCGGCTTTTTAATGTGCTCACTTTGTGAAAACTTTTTATCCGGCGCGGCGAAGCGTTGCTCCTGCCGCGTCAAAAACGGAAAGCTGCGGTCGGAAAACGGAGTTGACAAACTTCCGCGCGCGGGATATAATATCCTCATGAAAGGTCTTATCGTTATAAACGCCTATTGGCGGGCGGAGTGCGTGACGGAACAGGCGGGGCGCATAAAAGAGGAGCTGGAAAAGGCGGGCGCGGAAGCGGAAGTGAAGCGCAACGGCTTTTTGCCGTGCTCGGCGGGCAGGGAGATAGTGAGCGAGGTCGCGGGCAGCTGCGACTTCTGCGTATACCTGGATAAGGACAAATACCTTTCGGCGCTGCTCGAAGCGGGCGGCATGAGACTTTTCGATACGCACGCCGCGATCGCTCTGTGCGACGATAAGATGGCGACGTATACCGAGCTCGCCCGCCGCGGCATACCCGTGCCGCGCACCGTGCCCGCCCCGCTGTGCTACACGCCGGGTTCCGTTCCGTCGGCGGATATGCTGGATAAGGCGGAACGTCTTTTCGGCTACCCGATGGTCGTAAAGACCTCATACGGTTCGGGAGGAAAGGGCGTTTACAAGGCGGACTGCCGCGCGGAGCTGGAGGATATCGAGCGCCGTCTGCTCTTTTTACCGCACATGTTCCAGGAGTATATCCGCCCGAGCGAGGGCAGGGACGTGCGCGTCATAACGATAGGCGGCAAAGTGCTCGGAGCGATGCTCCGCCGCGCGCCCGAGGGCGAGTTCCGCTCCAATATCGCGGCGGGAGGCAGCGGCACGCCGTTCGAGCTCGACGACGCGGGCAGGGAACTTTGCGAGCGCGTGTTTTCCGTCGTCGGTGCGGACTATGCGGGCATCGACCTGCTTTTCGGCGAGGACGGGTACGTCGTATGCGAGGTCAATTCCAACGCATTTTTCGGAGGGTTCGAGCGCGCGTGCGACGTCAACGTCGCAAAGGCGTATGCCGAGCATATCGTGCGCACGATGGGCGGCAAAGCATGAAGAGCGAACATCAGACGCATACGATACCGCCGCTGTACGACGGGCGCAGCCGCGTGCTCATACTCGGCAGTTTTCCTTCGCCCAAGTCGCGTGAGAGCGGCTTTTATTACGGTCATCCGCAGAACAGGTTCTGGCGCGTGCTGTCCGACGTGCTCGGCGAGCCGTTCCCCGAAACGATAAACGCCCGCAAAAAAATGTGCCTCGACCGCGGCATAGCGCTGTGGGACGTCGTCGCCGAGTGCGACATCGCGGGAGCTTCTGACGCGGCTCTGCGTTCCGCCGTGCCCAACGACTTCGATGTGATACTCTCCGCCTGCGATATACGCGCGGTGTTCACGACGGGCAGGACGGCGGAGCGGCTTTACGAAAAATTTACGGGGCGCGAGGCGATATGCCTGCCGAGTCCCAGTCCCGCCAATATGGCGGTGAGTTACGACAGACTGCGCGAAGCGTACTCGCGCATAACGGATATGCTTGAGAAAGTGTGATATGAAAGAGAAAGCGAATATCTGCGGAGCTTTACGCAAAAAGTTTTTCAAATACCTTGCGGCGGCGTTCGGCGCGGTGCTCACGACATCTATTTATTCGTTCGTCGATACCGTCGTCGTAGGGCAGTACGAGGGGAAAACGGGCACCGCCGCCATAAGCTGCGTCACGCCCATATGGAACCTGTTCATAAGTTTCGGCATACTTTTCGGTATCGGCGGTTCGGTGATGTTCTCCGTATGCCGCGGAGCGGGCGACGAGCGCAAGTCGAACGAGTATTTCACATCTTCGCTGCTGTCCGTCGTCGGCGTGTCCGCGGTGCTTTATGTGTTGTTCCTCACTCTCAAAGCGCCGCTGCTCTCGCTGTTCGGCGCGGGCGACGACGAGGTGGTGCTCGCAAAGGCTCTGGCTTACGTGAGCTGGATAGCCTACGTCATGCCGCTGTTCATCGTGGGGAATTATCTTTCGGCGTTCATCCGTAACGACGGCAACCCGCTGCTGGCGACGGTCGCGGTGGTGAGCGGCGGAGTGTTCAACATCTTCGGGGATATATTTTTCGTGTTCGGGCTGGATATGGGCATATCCGGAGCGGGGCTGGCGACGATGATAGGGCAGATACTGTCCTTCTGTATCATGCTGACGCATTTCGTCCGCCGAAAAAAGTGCACGCTGCGTTTTGCGCGCCCGCACGGATTTTTCGCGTTGCTCCTGCGCGTTCTGCGCGGCGGGTTCGCGCCGTTCATCGTGGATTTTTCCCTGGGAGTGCTCGTCATACTGTTCAATAACCGTATCATGCAGCTCGGCGGGCAGACGGCGCTCGGCGTGTTCGGCGCAATCGCTACCACCGTGCTGCTCGTGCAGGTGCTGTTTTACGGTGTGGGACAGGCTTTGCAGCCGCTCGCGTCCTTCGCTTACGGGGCGGGCGATACACAGGCGCTCGGCAAACTGCTCAAGTACGCGCTGCTCACCGCGGCGGCGATGAGCGTTATATTTTTCCTTACGGCGATGTGCGCGCCCGCGGCTTTGACCCTCGTGTATATAGGCGAGCCGGGCGAAGAGACGCTTGCCGTCGGAGTATACGCGTTCAGGGCGATGTCCGTACAGATGCTGTTCATGGGGATAAACGTAACGCTCGGATACTATTTCCAGTCGGTGCTCAAAGTGACGACGTCCGTTATGATATCCCTGCTGCGCGGGCTCGTGCTGTGCTCAGCGCTGCTGTATCTTCTGCCTGCGGCGTTCGGCGCCTATGCCGTATGGTGGGCGATGCCCGCCGCAGAGGCGGTGACCGCCGTCGTCTCGCTCGTTCTTCTCGCGGTTCGCCGCCCGCGCACGTCCGCCGCGCTTGCCAAACGGGAAGAAAAATGATATGATATGCTTATGGGAACGGAGAATTTTTACGACAGACTGCTCCCGCTGTTCGGCGGCGAGGCATTGGATAAGCTCGCGCGCTCGCGCGTGATACTGTTCGGCGTGGGCGGCGTGGGCGGAACGTGCGCCGAAGCCCTCGTGCGCGGCGGCGTGGGCTGCCTCACGCTCGCGGACGGGGACGTGTTCACGCCATCCAATCTCAACCGCCAGCGGTTCGCCTATGTCGATTCGCTCGGCAGGAACAAGGCGGAGTTCGCCGCGGGCGAGCTGCGCCGTATCGCGCCGTCGGCGGAGATAACGGCGTTACCCGAATATTATTCGGAAAAGTCGGATATCGATCTTTCGGCGTATGACTTTATCGTGGACGCGATAGACGACATGCCCGCCAAGATCTGCCTTATCTGCCGCGCTCACGCTGCGGGGGTGCGTATGGTTTCCGCGTGCGGGGCGGGGAACAAGCTGGATCCCACGCGTTTCCGCGCCGCGGATATCTATTCGACGACCGTCTGCCCCATGGCGCGCGCTTTGCGCAAAGCCTGCCGTGAGCACGGTATCCCCGCGCTCCGCGTCGTATATTCGGACGAACCTCCCGCCGTCCGTTCCGCCGTGCCCGCGTCCGCGTCCTTCGTTCCGCCCGCCATGGGTCTCGCCCTCGCCGCCGAGGCGATAAAACAGCTCGCCGCGCGATGATATCGCGCGAGACGGCGGTTTCGGAAAGGCGCTTCCGCGCTCTTCACGAGATATCGACTATATTGCCCCGACTGTTTTGTGCGGTCGGGGTATTGACATTTTTTTTGAGATATGGTATACTTTGGCTGATATAGGAAATAAAACAGGAATAGTCGAAGGAGGCGGGTCATGCGCTATATACAAAGAAGTCTCGAACAGAGAGTGCGTGAAATGGCGGGTATGTTCAAATGCGTGCTCGTAACGGGGGCGAGGCAGACGGGTAAATCCACTATGCTGAAAAAGTTGTTCGGCGATATGCGTTATGTGTCGTTTGACGATCCGTATATCGAGGATCAGGCGAGGGAAAACCCTCATATGTTCATGTCGCTCAACCGTCCGCCGGTGATATTCGATGAAGTGCAGCGCGTGCCCGAGCTTTTTCGTTATATCAAAGCGGCGTGCGACGCGAGCGACGAACGCGGCATGTATATACTTTCGGGCTCGCAGCCGTTCGAACTCATGCAGGGGGCTTCAGAGTCGCTGTCCGGTAGAGTGGGGATAGTCGAGCTTGCGGGGTTGTCTCTTCGCGAGCTCGCGGGAGATACTTTCCGAAAACCGTTTTTGCCTGCCGAAGGGTATGTGTCTGAACGCGCTCATACGGCAAAAGCTCCGGACGACCTTTGGGGCGTGATACATAACGGCGGTTATCCCGGATTATACGGTGAAAAAACGGATTGGAACGCCTATTATTCGAGCTATGTCAAGACGTATCTCGAGCGCGACGTGCGCAGTCTGTCTGCCGTACACGATCTCGGCGACTTTCGTCGTTTCATGACGGCTGCTGCCGCGCGGACGGGGCAGGTCGTGAATTATGCTAACATCGCGGACGAAACGGGTAAAGATCAGACTACGATAAAACGCTGGATGGATATACTCGAAGCGTCGGGTGTGGTGTATCTGCTCGAGCCGTATGCGTCGAGCGCTCTCAAACGTGCTATAAAAGCGCCCAAATTGTATTTCCGCGATACCGGTCTTGCGGCATATCTTACGCGCTGGCTGACTTCCGAAACGCTTGCGACGGGCGCGATGAGCGGGGCGTTTTTCGAAACGTTCGTCGTTTCGGAGATACTCAAATCGTATTCGAACGCGGGCGTCGATTACCGTTATTGCGTATCGTATTACAGAGGTAAAGACAAGGTAAAAACGACGAGCGGAGATACGGTATCCGTCCGTGAGAGTGAGATCGATCTCGTGCTCGAAGAAGGCGCCATATTATATCCCGTCGAGATAAAGCGCAATGTGCGCGCGAAAGCCGAGGCGGCTTTGGCATTTACGGTCCTCGATAAAGTCCCCGATCGTCGTCGAGGGACGGGCGCCGTTATATGCATGTGTCCTCAGCCGGGCATGCTGAGGGAGAATATCTTTCAGCTGCCTGTCTGGTATGTCTGAGTTTCGAGGAAAGCCGCTTTGTCTTTTTCGTGTTTTTTGACGTAAAACGTGCCGCGCGGCAAAAGACGGCTTTGCTTATCGCAAAGCCGTCTTTGTATTTGTATCTTTCGGACGATGGTATTGCGCGAGGCTCAGCCCGATATCTCCACGTTGTAGTCGGGGAGGTCGTCGAGGACGTCCTCGCCGCGGGAGAGGGCGGTTATGCCCGTGCGGGCGAGCTCGAGTATGCCGTAAGGCTGCATGAGCTCGATGAATTTGTCTATCTTGTTGGGTTCGCCGGTCATCTCGCAGGTGACGGATGAAGCGCCGACGTCTATGATCTTGACTTTCATCATGTTCGCGGTGCTCTCTATCTCCGGGCGGCGGGAGGCGGGGACTTTGACTTTTATGAGCAGCAGCTCGCGCTTGACGCATTCGGACGGCTTTAAGATGCGTATCTTATGGCAGTCCCACAGTTTGTCGAGCTGGCGCACGATCTGATTGATCTCGTCGTCCGTGCCGAGCGCGACGATGGTCATGCGCGACAGTTCGGGATTGTTCGTATTGCAGACGGACAGCGAATCGATGTTGTAACCTCTGCGCGCGAACAGTCCGCTTATGCGCGTGAGCACGCCCGACTTGTTGGTCACGAGCGCGGTTATTATATGCTTCTGAGTTTTTTCCGACATATCTGCCTCCTCAGTTTATGACCGGTTTCGCGGTCAGTATCGCGTCGAAATTCCGTCCGGGCGGGATCATGGGCAACACGAATTCGTCCTTGTCTATCATGCAGTCGATGACCTTTACGCCCTTGGTCGCGAACGCCTTGTTTATGACGTCGTCTATGTCCTCGTTGCGCTCCAAGCGGAAGCCGGTCGCGCCCAGAGCTTCGGCGAGCTTGACGAAGTCGGTGGGGTAGTTGATGTCCGTCGAAGAGTAGTGCTTGTGATAGAACAGCGTCTGCCACTGGCGCACCATGCCGAGCGTATGGTTGTCCATCACGAATACCGTTATGTCCAGCCCGAGCTTGGACGCCGTCACCAGCTCGTTGAAGTTCATGTGGAAGGAGCCGTCGCCCGTGAAGAGCACCGTCTGCTTGCCGCTGCCCATGCACGCGCCTATCGCCGCGCCCATGCCGTAGCCCATCGTGCCCAGACCGCAGCTGGATATGAACTTGCGAGGGCGCTCGAATGCGTATGCCTGCGCCACCCACATCTGGTGCTGACCGACGTCCGTCGCCACCACCTTTTCGGGATCGCCGAGGCGCTCCGCCGCCTTTATGATACGGATGGGGCAGAGCTTGCCGTCAGAGCCGAGCAGGAAGTCGTGATCGCGGCGGTCGCGGCACTTGTCTATCCACGCGTTGTCCTTGGCGGCTTCCACGCGGGGGAGCATGGCTTCGAGCGCGAGGCGCGCGTCCGCCATCACGCCGACGTCGGCTGATACGTTCTTGCCGAGTTCGGCAAGGTCGATGTCTATATGTACCTTCTTCGCCTGCGGGCAGAAGCTCTTGCGGTCGCCGGCTACGCGGTCGTCGAAGCGGCAGCCCACGGCGATTATGAGATCGGATTCCTGCATTGCCGCCGCAACGTTGCTCATGCCGTGCATGCCTATCATGCCGAGGTAATTGGGGTGCGAAGCGGGGAAGCAGCCGAGTCCCATCGTGGAGGACGCAACGGGCGCGTTTATCTTTTCGCTGAACGCCACGAGCGCGTCGCTCGCTCCCGAGGCTATGCAGCCGCCGCCCACGTACAGCACGGGGCGCTTTGCGGCGTTTATGAGCTCGATCGCCTTTTTGACGTATTCGTTGTCGCTGAAATACGGCTTGCTCTTTACGGGCTTTGCGGGCTCGTAGTCGACGAGCGCCTGCTGCACGTCCTTAGGAACGTCCACGAGCACGGGACCGGGACGCCCCGTCCCCGCGATAAAGAACGCCTTGCGAAGAGTATCCGCGAGTTCCGCAGGGTCTTTGACCATAAAATTATGTTTGGTCACGGGTATGGTTATGCCCGTGATGTCCACTTCCTGGAACGAGTCTCTGCCGAGCATGGAACGTCCGACGTTGCCCGTTATCGCGACAAGGGGAACGCTGTCCATGTATGCCGTGGCGATGCCCGTCACGAGGTTGGTCGCGCCCGGTCCGGACGTGGCGATGACGACGCCCGTCTTACCCGTTGCGCGCGCATACCCGTCCGCGGCATGGCTCGCGCCCTGCTCGTGACAGGTGAGTATCTGCGTGAGTTTGTCTCTGTCCTCGTAAAGCGCGTCGAAGATGTCGAGCACCGATCCGCCGGGATAGCCGTAGATCGTGTCGATGCCCTGCTCCTCGATACATTTCACGATGATCTGTGCACCTTTGAGTTTCATAAGCATGTTCCTCTTTTCTTTTATCCGTTTATTATATACTAAAATATATGTTTTGTCAAGAGGGAATTGCGGCATATACTCTCTCTCCCGCGCATGCTTTGCGCTCTTCCGACGCTCTCATCGTTAAGACATCTCCGGGCTGAGAAAAAACGAACATTACGATTTTGTAATGAAATAATTTTCCGACGAGTATTGACAGGTTGTGAGCTATATGATATGATTATATCGGTCAGGATAAGTAGTAACAGCAGATATGCCGCATATAGCGCAGGGAGGGAAGCTGAATGCCTGATAGTATGACAAACGTGATATTTATAGCGTCCGACAGTTCGCCTTAAAAGTCGAGCCGCATTATTGTCATGAACAATAATGCGGCTTTTTATGTGATCGGAACAGCGCGAATAAACGATATATTATAGTATAAGGAGGCTATGTAATTGAAAAAGTCGAAAAAAGAGCTTTATGATGACGAAGCAATATTAAATGACTTTAAGTCTAAAAAAATTTTGTTCGTTTTCAACTTTACCGTCATAGCGGCTATCCTGTTTGTGGTTTCGATAATATTTTTTTCAGGAGGATCTGACTATTTTGCCGTTGCAATTCCGGTGTTGATATGTGCCGTATTCATTGTGTGCTTATTGATCTACGGAGTATGCAAATTTAATAAAGCGATAAAAACGCAGGAAGAATTGGTCAGGAGGGCGAAGAGAACGGATAGCGTCGATGAGAAGATGGCGCAGCTTGAAACCGAGCTTGCTCAATTGAAACGTGAGCGATCGGGAGAATCGCCGAGCATATCGGACGACGATCCGCCCGAAGATAAAGATATCGGCGAATAAGGTGGCGATATATTTTTACGGATATGATAGATTCAAAGGAGGGAAAACGTATTTTTAATTGAAAGGAGAAAAATCATGAGTAAAGGAGTATTGAAAAAATTTTTTATCGGAACGATACTCGTATCTCTTGTCGTATGTTTTATCTTTATCGCGGCGGGGTGCGGGGAAGCGAATACGGGTCGCGACGGCAGGGACGGGATAGACGGTCGCGACGGTCTTAGCGCGTATGAGATATTCTGCAAAAATTATATATACATCGAGTCGGAAAAACAATGGATAGACGATCTCGTATCCGGCACGCTCCAACGGGTGGACAATTCCGTGTTGGAAGAAAAAATATATTGGAGAGGAGATATAAACGAAAATTTTGAAGAGGGTGAAGTGCTTTTGATCGTCGATAAATATTTTTATCGAAAGAGGTTCACGGTAGAAGACTTTCACATGATCGAAGCGGATACTATCGAATTGATCGACGACGAAACGGAGGGCGGTACGCGCCCCGGGAGTCAAACGTACCTTATAACACTCAAAGATAAAAGCAAACAGGCCGTTGTCGATGCCGTATATAAGTTGCAGATATATGCTTTTGCGAGAATTGTATGTCCGAATCATTTAGATACCACGACCGATCTATGATAACTCCTCCTTAAAATATATAAAGCGGCTGCAAATAAGCGGCTGTGACGCCCGAAGGGCTTCGCTTTTGCGAAGCCCCTCGGATTCACGATATCATCGATATCGCCGTCAAACAAAGAAGCGCCCGTTCGGGCGCTTCCGCTGTTTTATGTCGTTTTTTACGCTACCTGCAGGTTCCAGTTGAACCAGACGGAGCAGAGGATTATCACCGCGCAATAGATGAGTATGGACAGCGTGTCCATTATTGTGGCGATGACGGGGGAGCTCATGAGCGCGGGGTCGACGCGTATCTTCTTCGCGACGATGGGGAGCAGCGCGCCGAGCACCTGGGCGATGACCATGATGAGTATGAGCGATATGCCGAGCACGAGGCTTACTTTGAGCACGAGGTAATCGACGTTGTAGTCCGACCACCAATACATGAGTATGACGCGCACGGTGTTGGCTACGGCGAGCACGGAGGAGCATATCAGACCGATGAGCCCCTCTTTCATGCTTACCTTGAAGAAGTCCTTGGTGGAGATCTGGTCGAGAGCGAGCGCTCGTATGACCGTCGTGGAAGCCTGCGAGCCGCAGTTTCCCGCGGTGCCCATGAGCAGGGGAGTGAACGAGTAGAGGAAAGTGGAGAGCTGAGCCTCGAAGCCGTTTATCACGAGTCCCGTGAACGTAGCCGAGATCATTAGGAAGAGCAGCCACAGCACGCGGCCTTTGGCATGGCTCCATGCGCTCGTTTTGAGATACGTATCCTCGATAGGCGCCATTGCCGCCATTCGGGAGAAGTCCTCTTCCGTCTCTTCTTCGATGATGTCCACGATATCGTCGACGGTGACGATACCGACGAGCCTGTTCTCGCTGTCGCACACGGGCATGGAAGTCAGGTCGTAACGCTTGAAGAGCTTGGCGACTTCTTCCTGGTCGGTGTTCGTGCGCACGATGATGGCGTTGTCTTCCATCATGTCGCCCACCTTTTCGTTCGGAGAGGCGAGTATGAGCTTGCGCAGCGTGATGGTGCCCAGCAGTTTGCGTTGCGCGTCCAGCACGAAGCAGGTGTTGACGGTCTCTTTGTCCAGCCCCGTTTTACGTATGACTTCTATCGCCTGGGCGGCGGTATAGTACTCTTTGAGGTCGACGAACTCGACGGTCATTATGCTGCCCGCGCTGTCCTCTTTGTATTGCAGCAGGTGGTTGACCGCGGTGCGCGTTTCCGGCTTGGCTTTTGCGAGCAGCTTTTTGACGACCATGGACGGCATCTCTTCGAGAAGGTCCGCGGCGTCGTCGGCGTACAGGTCGTCGATAAGCTGTCCCGCTTCGGTATCCGACAGCGCGGTCAGGATCTTCTGGCTGACGTCGTCGGGCAGATACACGAATACGTCGCTCGCGAGATCCTTGGGCATTATGCGGTAGATCTTGAGCAGGTCCTCGGTGGGGAAGTCGTCGAGTATCTCCGCGATATCGACGGGGTTTATCTCCACGAGCACGCTTTTGAGCAGCGCGAGCTGTTTGGTCTCCATAAGGTAGGTTATGGAGTCCTCTATTATCTCTTTGGAGCGGCTGTCGCCGTGCGTCAGCATACGCTGGATGACGAAGGGCGGCAGGTCCACGACCACGGTGCGGTCGTTCTTTTTGGCGTAAAGCTCGTCGAGCACGCGGGATATCTCTTCCGCGCGCAGGTCGTGCAGGAAGCTGGTCTCGGGATCGTCGTTGGTCTCGCGGATGAGGTCGAGCGCGACGGAACGGTCGAGAAGCAGGAACGCGTCCACGCGTTTGTCGCCTTCCAGCCGCATGAGGCAGGCGGCGATCTCTTCGCGGGGCATGGAAGAAAGCAGGGCGGAGACCTCTTCCTCCTCCCCGTCGTCCAGGAGCGCGGATATCTTTTTTACGATGTCGTCGTCATCGACGGAAGCCTTGTTCTCTTCATCCATTTCCCGCACCTCCTTTTCAAATATCCGTATCTTATTTATTATACGACACGAACGGGCGTTTGGCAACCGTTTTCCGCCCGCGGCGGTGTAAAAATTTTGTTTCGCGTGTCCGAGGTCGGCTTCGGGCGGACGTTCATCATTTGCGGCAATGTGGATAAATCGATTGCATTTGGCGCGAGAATGTAGTATAATCATGGGTATGGACAAAGCGGAGAGCCGTGACCTGCTCGCCTATGCGGTGAGCGTCAGGCGGAAATTGCATGCTTCGCCCGAGCTTTCGGGGGAAGAGTACGGAACGAGCGCCTTTATCCGCGGCGAGCTGGAGCGCATGGGTTATACGCCCCGCGCCGTGCATACGGGGCTCATCGCGGACACGGGAAAGAGCGGGGACATCCTCGCCCTGCGCGCGGATATCGACGCATTGCCCATAGCCGAAAACACGGGTCTGCCTTTTGCCGCGAAGTGCGGGCGCATGCACGCCTGCGGACATGACGGACATACCGCCATGCTGCTTGCCGCGGCGAAGTATTTTTCCGCTCATCCCCCCGCGCGTCGATTGCGGTTCATATTCCAGTTCGGCGAAGAGGGCGAAGGCGGCGCGGAAAAGATGATCGGGGGCGGCGCTCTCGACGGAGTAAGCGAGATATACGCTTTCCACCTCTGTCCGGAGCTGGAAAAGGGAAAGTTCGCGACGAACGACGGGACGCTGTTCGCGGGCGTCATGGAGTTTGATACCGAAGTACGCGGGAAGAGCTCGCATTGCGCTTCGCCCGAAGAAGGGGCGGACGCCATAGCCGCCGCCGCGCATATCATAGCAGAAGCCAAACTCCTTGCCGAGCGCAAAGGGAACGCCCTCATGCACACGGGCAAGATCACGGGCGGGTATGCGCGCAACGTCGTCGCCGACCGCGCAACGCTCGAGTGTTCCTTCCGATATACGCAAAAGTCCCGTCTCGCGGAAGTCAGGGAAGAGCTGGCTGCTCTGCTGCGGGAGACGGACGAAAAGTACGGCACCCGTTCGGAGATAAAGATAAAGTCGGTATACCCGCCGCTCGTCAACGACGCGCGCTGCGCCGCAAAGATGGCGGAACTCACGGGAGCGGGATATATCGGCGGGAGATATACGGCGGAGGACTTCGCGTTCTATGCCGAAAAAGTGCCCGCCTGCATGTGCTGGCTGGGCATAAGAGACGAAAAACACACCTCGCCTCTGCACAGCGATACTTTCGATTTCGACGAGAGCGTCATGGAAAAAGGGATCGAAACATTCGTGAAACTTGCGGAGAGCGGATCATAACGACAGTTACAGACGGCGCAGCCGTCGGGGAGTAAGAAATAATGTCTGACGAAGGCGTAAAAACCGGACTTTGGAGCACGATAGGCAGCAAAGCCGCGCGGCGCGACGAGTATTCCACCGCCGAGCGCATAGGCGGCTGGCAGGCGTATAAAACGATATGGAGCGGGCACTTCACGAAGGTATTGTTCGTGAGCCTTCTCACGCTCATATTCGTTGCGCCCGCGATAGCCTGGATGATAGTCCTCGGCGTTATCGGGGGCAACGTGGGAACGAGCGTGCCGTTCAATATTTTCGACGGCATAGGTTATCCGTCTCCCGACTTCGTGGGCGGGGAGTACGGCATGGCTGTCGCCGAAGGACTGAGCAACCGAATGTACTTCGACGCGGCGATGCTGGAATATTCCGTGCTCATCGCCTGCATAGCGATCGCGGGGGTGGGCATCGGCGCGATGACTTACGTCGCCCGCCTGTACATGTACGGCGAGCAGGTCAAGGTGCTGCCCGCGTTCTTCCGCGGCGTTGCGGTCAACTGGGCGACGGGGCTCACCGGCGGTCTGCTTTCGGGCGCGTCGCTCTTCCTCGTCATACTCACGCAATATTCGTTCACGCTGCACGGCTGGAGCATGGTAGGCAGGGTGTTCGCGCTCATCGGCGCGATACTGCTGTTCGTGTTCGTGGTCATATACTCGTTCTACCTCGTGAACCTGTCGTCGGCGTACAAGATGAGCTACCCGCGCATCCTTCGCGACGCGGCTCTCCTCACCTTCGCCAACCTGCCGAGGAACCTTCTGTCGGCATTGCTCGCGGGGCTTTTCGTGGGCGCGATGTTCCTGCTCAACCTGCTCTTCGGCGGCTCGCAGATGAGCATGCTGCCCTGGGTGGTGATGTTCTTCCTCGGATTCTTCGGTATCGCGGCGATATTCGTCGCGCTGAGCCAGATCGCGTTCAGCAGGTACATCAACGAAGGGCTCGTCGAGCGCGAGACTAAACTCAAAAACGAACAGTATTACGCTGCCAAGCGCGAGCAGCGCAAGGCGCAGAAAGCGGCGGGCGTTCCTGCGGAAGGCGGTAAGAAACAGCCCGCGCGCTACGTCAACCCCAAGAAGAAAAAGAGCGGCAAACAGGCGGCGGAGCACGCGGACGACAAAGCGCAGCCCGCGCCCGAGCAGGAGAAGCCGCGCGGCTACAGCGAGTCCGAGCTTGCCAAGATGGAAGAGGACAGACGTAAGGTCGCCGAGCTTGCGACGGAAGAGCGCAAAGAGGCGAGCGGTCTGGAAGATCTGTCCGTTTACGAAGACGACGAAGATTAACGGAGACGCAGAGGTAAAATGCCAGCCGAGATACTCGAATTCGAAAAGCCGGACGAGTGGTACATACGGCGTTCGGCTATGTGGAGCAGGAGGGGCGAACTTTCCAAGTCGCTCCTTTATGCGTATATGACTAAAAAAGACAGCCGCGAGGCGCGGTTGTGCAAAGCTACGGCGCTGTACGAGAGCGGCAATCTCTCGCCCGCGCTGCGTATGCTGCTGCCTCTCCGCGCGGCGGGCGACCGCGGCGGGGATATGTACGCGCTCATCGTAAAGGTGCTGCACGATATGACGCGGTTCGTCAGCGCCGCATACTTCATGCGCGAGGCTATAGCCTGCGGGGCTTTTCCTTTTGCCGACGGCATGAACGAGCCGGACGACCGTTCGTCGTATCTGCGCATGTATAACGAGATACGCGGCGCCTATCCCGACAACAAGTTCGCGAGCGACGCTCCGAGCCTGCTTTACGTTCTCGAACACACCCGCTTCGGTACGGACGAGTCGCTTGCGGCGGAGATGCTGTTCGACGACCACGATTTCGCGGGGTCGGAGATCATGTTCAAGGCGACGGGCGTGCTCACGTCGGATAAACTCGTTCCTCCGCTCGCGTACAAGCTGATAGAGACCTGTCACGGCGCCCTCTCGGACAGCGGCGATATCCCGCGTCCGGATGTGATGTCCGCGCTCGCGGTCGCGTTGCATGCGGCGGGCGAGGAGGACGAAGCGAGAAAGACGGCGGAACTGCTCGCCGAACAGGAACTGCCCGACGACGATACCGACCTCATAAAGGTGATCGCCGCGCTGCTCTCGCTGGATATGGGGGATGAAGCGAGGTATTTCCTCGACGAGCTTTGCGCGATCCAGCCCACGCCTCTCGTGCTCACGATAGCGGCGGAGGCGGAGATAAACTCGGGTGACCGCGACGCCGCCCGCGACAGGCTGGCGCGCTGCCTGACCGTGGATCCGGATAATACGGTGGCGAAGTATCTTTTGAAAAAGACGGCTTCCAAGCGCATGGGGAAAGCGGAATATTCGCCCGATCTTCCGAATAAGGTCGCGCGCGGCATGTACGGCAGGGTGGCGGAGCTCATCGCGACGGGAAGACAAGACGACGACCCCGCCTCCACAAACGAGACCGTGCGCTATATCCTTTCGCGGGGGAACATATCCGCGGCGGTGTACCTTGCCGAAGACGGTCCCGCTTCGGGCGTCGCGGAGGAAGTCTTTCTCGATTATCTTACGGATATCGAGGGGCTGCCTTCGCTCAAACGCACGATACTGTACAACATGTTCATGAAAAAGAAGAACGATATCCCGCTGTACTCCTTCGGCTACGTTACGGCGAGGGCGGGTGCGCACATACGCGGCGTTACCGAAACGGAGCTCGCGGCATACCGTTACGCTCTCGCGACATACTATGTCTACTGCAAAGAAGGCGCGGATATAGATAAGGTGTGGGAGGACTGCGTGGGCGCGTTCCGCGCGCTGGATATATCCCCGTCGGACAGCCGCACGGGCGCGGCGGTCATACTCGCGCTCTGCAACGCCGACTTAAAGTGCGCGGGAATGGATCGTTCGGTGTTGTACGTCGGTTCGGACGAAAAGGAAGCGGGGCGTATAGTAGGCGAAGTGAAGAAGTACTTTGCCCGTAAAAGCGGAGGCAAAAAATGAAAAGTCCGAAAACGCTGTTCAGAGAATATTTCCGCCGTCGGCTGATAAGCGCGGGCAAAAAGCTCGCGGGCGACGAGCTCGAAGACTTTATCGCCGAAGCTGCCGCCGAATGGGAGAGAGAGCCGTGTGCTGAGTACGGCGGGCTTTCCCCCAAGGAATATTTCGCCGATATCGGCGACGCGGCGGAGCTCATCCGCCTGCTCGCCGCAGACATAAAAGAGGGCGGGGAGCCGCTTGCCGTGATAACGGACAGGCTGGCGGAACTTCCGGGCGCGGCGGGCAGTCTTGCCGAAACCGTGTGTTCGGACGAAGCGGACGAGGAATTGCGTATCGTCGCCGCCGACCTGCTCTGGCAGCGCGGGAGCGTGCCCGTCGAGGAATTCGCGGATATCGTGTTCTCGGCGACCGCGCCCGTCGCTTTGCGCGAGCGGCTCATCGAGATACTCGGCGGGTGCGGAGGGGAAACGGAGCAAGCCGTTCTTCCGCGTATCGGGCATGTAGCGGGCGACGACGCTCTCGTAGCGGGCGAACTGCTCGTCCGCTCGGGATCGATGACGGACGAGACTCTCGATTTCCTGCTCTCGCTCACCGAGTCTGCGGACACTCTGCCGCGCGCGCTGCAGCTGCTTTCCGATTACGGCGATACCCGCACGATCCCGCGGCTCAAAGAGCTTGCGCGTACCTGCGATTACGCGACGTATACGGATATCCGTTCCGCGGTGGAAGCGATGGGCGGAGAGCTGGACGTCGAACGCGACTGGTCGGGCGACGCCACTTACGGGATCATAAAAGGGGGGAACAAATGAGCGCATACAGGCGTATCACGATAGCGGACGTCAAAGCGGGCGACGAGGTGCGCGCTCTCATCGATATGCAGAGCAGATATCTCGAAACGCTGGGCTATACCGAGCACGGCGTGCGCCACGTCGGTTACGTATCCAAGACCACGGCGAACATCCTGCGCGAAACGGGCGCGGACGAGCGCACGATAGAGCTGGGCGAGATCGCGGGCTGGCTGCACGACGTGGGCAACTCGCTGTGCCGCGCGCACCACGGTCTGCTCGGCGGCACGCTCGCTTACGGCGTGCTCGTGCGCCTCGGCATGGATCCCGCCGAAGCCGCGCACATAGCCAATGCGATAGCCAATCACGAGGAAGAAACGGGCGTCGCGGGCGACGCGCTTTCCGCCGCTCTCATCCTCGCGGATAAATCGGACGCCCACCGTTCGCGTATAAACAAAAAGAACTACGACGAATTCGACATCCACGACCGCGTGAATATGTCCATAAAAAAGAACTATCTCGTCGTCGACCGCGCCAAAACGGTCATACGCCTCGTGATAATCATGGACTCCACTTCCGCGCCCATGGAATACCTTCAGATATACCTCGACCGCATGGTGATGTGCGAAAAAGCCGCCTCCCGCCTCGGCTACACCTTCGAGCTGGTCATAAACGGCGTACTCATCAATCACCACAAGAGAGGTCGTGAGCTGGCGCTGCGGTCTCACGAGGATATACTTTCTCAGGATTAGAGGGAAGGCGCATAGCGGGGTTGATACGTGTAAATAACATCGGTCACATACTCCGCCTCACGCTACCGCTTGTTCGGCGACAGAAGTATGCTCCCTCGTTATTTCCGCGTCTGAACCACACTCTGCGCCTTCCTTCGTTTCGGTGCGGGAATAAGGTTCCCGCCAACCCGCCCAGTTGATATATCCCGCGCTCCCGCGCGGACACCTTATAAAAGCCCGCCCCGATACCTTCGTGTTCGCCGCCGGTGGCTGCTCGGCTGAGAAGAGAGGGCGTTATAGATCCGTTTAACGCTCGTAAATAATAAATTTTCGCGCACGTCGGTGACGTGCGCGCCTTCTTTTTGCCTGAAACCGACGGGATGACGGTTTCGGGAGATCTTTCGTCATATTTATTCTCTGTCTATGGTGATCACGGGTTCGTAATCGCCGAGGGATCTGACTATATCCTTTATCTCGGTAAGTAGCGCGGCGTTATCGTCGGGGCAGGAGTAGGGGGCGCCGACGTCGAAGACCGCTTTGTTCTTCGTGCCGCGGATGAGGCGGAAGTCGTGTACTTCCAGCCCTTTGCCGAGGGCGGTCACCGCTTCGCGCACGCGGCTCTCCAGCTCGCGCGCCTGCACGTCGCCGAGGTCGACGGGGTCGAGGTGGGCGGTGAGAGTCACTCCCGTTTCCTCCTTCACCTTGCGTTCTATCGCGTCGACGGCGGTGTGCGAAACGAGCGCGGGCAGGGAAGCGTCCATCTCTATGTGTGCGGTGGCGAAGGAAACGCCCTTGCCGTATCCGTATACCTGCAGGTCGTGCATGCCGAGCACGCCTTCGCCCGCGAGTATGATATCTTTTATATGTTTTATAAGCGCTTCGTCGGGAGCCTGCCCGAGCAGTTTGGAGCTCGCGTCGAGCAGTATTTTGAGCCCCTGCCACACGATGAACAGCGCGACTATGATGCCCGCCCATCCGTCGGCGGGCAGTCCCGTGCATCGCAATATTATTATACCGATTATGACCGCAGCCGTCGCCGCGCAGTCGCATATACTGTCCGTCGCCGCGGCTTTGAGCGCGTCCGAGCCGAGCCGCTTGGCGGTCACGCGGTAAAATACGAACATCCCCGCCTTCACGGCGACGGATATCCCGAGCACGAGGTATACTATCCACGAGCTTTCGGGGGACTCTCCCGCGATCGTTTTTTCTATCGACTCGCGGAAAAGCTCTGCCGCGAGGAAGAGCACGAGAAGCCCCGTCACCATCGCCGCGATGTATTCCGCACGGCGGTGCCCGTAAGGGTGTTCTTTGTCGGCGGGCTTGTCGGACACGCAGAAAGATACCAGCGATACCGCGCTGCTGCCGCTGTCGCTGAGGTTGTTGAAACCGTCCGCCATCACCGATACCAGCCCGAACGCCGCTCCCACCGCTATCTTGGACGCGGCAAGCGCCAGGTTGCAGACTATGCCTATCGCACTCGTGGCTTTTCCGCTCAAAGCGCGTTTGTCTTTTCCGTCGTTCATACCGTCATTATACTACCGCTCCGCCTCGTTTGTCAAGGTCGTGGCGCAGGGCGGACCGCGCCGTCTTATCGTTTCGCTTGACGGCTTCGAAGGCGTGAGTTATAATGTTTTCGGGAAAATGTGAAGATCACGCCCGAAACGCTCGGGATTTTATTCCCGTCCCACTTGATCTGTGCGGAAAAATGCGACGGGCAGGGTATCACGGGAGAAATTATATGGCAGACCGTATCGTCATCCGCGGCGCGCGGGTGCATAATCTCAAAAACATAGACGTAGACGTGCCTCTCGGCGGCATAACGGGTATCGCGGGCGTGTCGGGCTCGGGCAAATCGTCGCTCGCTCTCGGGGTATTGTACGCCGAGGGGTCGAGAAGATACCTCGAAGCGCTGTCGACATACACCCGTCGGCGCATGACGCAGGCGGCGAAAGCCCGCGTCGACGAAGTGCTTTACGTTCCCGCGGCGCTCGCGCTCCACCAGCGCCCGGGGGTGCCGGGAGTGCGCAGTACGTTCGGTACGGGCACCGAACTGCTGAACAGTCTGCGGCTGATGTATTCCCGCCTGGCGAGCCACCGCTGCCCCAACGGGCACTATCTGCCGCCTTCTCTTGCGACAGCCGCGGGCAAGCCGCTCGTCTGTCCGGTGTGCGGCGCGTCCTTTTATGCGCCGAGCGCCGAGGAGCTGTCTTTCAACGGCGGCGGAGTCTGTCCCGCGTGCGGCGGCACGGGCGAGAGGCGCACGGTGGACAGGAGCGCCCTCGTGCCCGACGACAGTCTGACGATAGACGGCGGAGCCGTCGCGCCGTGGAACACGCTCATGTGGTCGCTGATGACGGATGTCTGCCGCGCCATGGGCGTGCGCACTGACGTGCCTTTCCGCGATCTGACGGACAGGGAAAAGGAGATCGTCTATGACGGCCCGCCCGAAAAGAAGCATATACTCTACCGCGCGAAAAATTCGGACGTCGCCACCGAGCTGGATTTCACCTATTACAGCGCGGTGCGCACGGTGGAGAACGCCCTCTCCAAAGTAAAGGACGAGAGCGGCATGAAACGTATCGAACGTTTCCTGAAAACGGAAAATTGTCCCGATTGCGGCGGTACGCGCCTGTCCGAAGCCGCCCGCGCGCCCGAGCTGCGCGGTATCGGGCTCGGCGAAGCCTGCCGCATGACGCTGTCCGAGCTCTGCCGTTGGGTGGACGGGGTGCCCGGCAGTCTGCCCGAAGAGATGAGGGAAATGGCGGAGAGCATATGCGAGTCCTTCCGCGCGGCGGCAAAGCGGCTGCTCGATCTCGGGCTCGGGTATCTTTCTCTCGATCGTGCCGCAAGTACGCTTTCCACGGGGGAAAGACAGCGTATGCAGCTCGCCCGCGCGGTGCGCAACAGAACGACGGGCGTGCTGTACGTGCTCGACGAGCCGTCCATAGGTCTGCACCCCGCGAACATAGACGGGCTCACGGGCGTGATGCGCGACCTCGTCGCCGACGGTAACACCGTCGTGCTCGTGGATCACGATCCCCGTATCCTCGCGGAAGCGGATACGATCATAGAAATGGGTCCCGGAGCCGGAGCGGACGGCGGAAGGGTGATCGCCCGCGGCGCGCCGTCCGGACTTGCCCGCGATCCGCATTCGGTGATAGGAAAATTCCTTACGGGCGAAGAGCGTGCGGCGGTTCCGTCGCGCGTGAAAAAGGACGAGCTGTTTTCTCTCGGTAAGATCCGTCTCGTGACGGACGCGGTGCACACCGTAAAACCCCTCGAAGCGGTTATCCCCAAAGGGCGGCTGACCGTCGTCACGGGAGTGTCCGGCTCGGGAAAGACCACGCTCGTGCTCGAAAGCCTCGTCCCCGCGATAGAGAGCAAGGCAAGCGGCGGCGCATTGCCCGCACACGTTAAGAGCATAGAGGCGGAGGGCATTTCGCGCGTCAAACTCATAGACGCCACTCCCATAGGTATCAACGTGCGCTCCACCGTGGCGACGTATATGGGTGCGCACGACGAGCTCCGCCGCATATTCGCGCGCCTGTCGGACGCAAAACGCGCGGGATACAAAGCGGGCGATTTTTCGTACAATACGGGTTCGCTGCGCTGTCCGACGTGCGACGGCACGGGCACGATATCCCTCGACGTACAGTTCCTGCCCGACGTGGATATCCCGTGTCCCGATTGCCGCGGTTCGCGTTACGCTCCCGCGGCGGACAGGATAAAACTCCCCGCGTGCGGCGGAGAGTGTTCGTTGCCCGAGATCATGGCGATGGACGTCCGTACCGCGCTCGGCGCGCTCCGCGAAGAGCGTCCGCTCTGTCGTAAGCTGAAAACCGCCGACGACCTCGGGCTGGGTTACCTCACTCTCGGCGAAGCCACGCCCGGACTGTCGGGCGGGGAAGCGCAGCGGCTCAAGCTCGCGAGCGAGATGGGCAGGGCGCAGTCGGACAGCATATTCGTGTTCGACGAGCCTACGATAGGTCTGCACCCCCTCGACGTGCGCGTGCTCCTCGGTGTGTTCGCTTCGCTCATAGAGCAGGGGGCTACGGTCGTGGTCATAGAGCACGATCTCGACGTCATCCTCAGCGCCGACTATATCGTCGATATGGGACCGGGCGGCGGGGAAGAAGGCGGGCGCATCGTCGCCTGCGGCACTCCGGGCGACATCCGTTCTTCCGCCGAAAGCGTCACGGGCAGATATATCCGTTGACTGCGACGAGCGCCTGTCCCGCCGCCGGAAGTTAATGTGTTACAATAGAACCGACAGAGGTAAAAGGATCGCGTAAAGATAGGGGGTGATGTCCGATGGCAGTTAAACATTCTGCAATAGAGTCGACGCTTGAGAAAGGTAAATATTTTTCGGGAGGCATATATGCATCATTTTGGATTGTATTTTATCTTGTAATTTTAATTCCGATATTATCACTGATTTTTGCGATAGTTTATGCGTTCGGAGGCATAGATATCAAATATCCGGATGGCGTGCTTCAACTTATTATTCCGAGCGGTATAGCAATGATTATAGCGGTTCTGTGGTTTCGGTTTTTTATCTTAAAAACGATCAGGTATAAGCGAAATATCGAACTATGGCTTGGCGATGCAATTTTGTTATACGCGCATGTGAATGAAATTGACCGGAAATCGCAGGGATATAGACCGAGTACGATATGTATCGAAGTATCCTTTCGATATAATAAGAAGAAAATTACAAAACAAAGCGGATGCTGGCACAAAGGTGCATTTAAAAAGAAATACGATCTTGTATTCAGAAAATATGCTTGTCATCAAGTTAAAATTCTGTACAGTCCCACATATGATCAAGTGTTATTTCCGAAACAAAATTTGACGATCCCGACATTTGACGAGATCGAGATCAAGGAAGACACATTATCGACGAAGTAAGGAGTTTGGTATGATCGAATTTCGCGGCGAAATCGACGGACGATGCAAAAAGTATAGACTCTATGCGGAATCTATGGTCGGTCTGGTCTGCACACTTATTCCGGCATTATTGATCGCTATACCGGTCACTGTTTGTTTAATTGTTATAGACCCGGTGTTTGCGCTGGCTTACATTCCGCTTGTGTTATTCGTTGTTTTTGCGGTAATAGCGCCTTTGTCGAAAAAAGCACAAAAACTTACGCTCCCGTATTGTGTGCAAATTTACGATGACCGTATCGAAAGCAAGGGTGAAAAATTTCATGATATCAGACAGATCGTACACGTGAAAAAGGTGGTAGATATGGGTGATTGGTATCAGATATTTTTTCGATTTCCGCATAAAAACGCTCATTTTGTATGTCAGAAAAATTTGATCGCGCAGGGGAGCATACGGGAGTTCGAGGAGTTGTTCGAGGACGTATTGATCCGCAGAGATAAAAAGCGACAAAACACCCGTTAAATGCGATTATACGATCCCCGTATCGAGTGATCGGACAGGAAAAACTACCGAAGATAATTTGCCTCTCCGGTACCCGGTGCCGACCTTGAGTAGTACACATTTATCGGGCAAAATCACGGGTGATGCATGCGCCGATAAATGCTCGCTGCAAGGAGATGCTACTCACGAGCCGTTTCCCGGCAGTGCCCTACCGCGCAGCCGTAGTGACTCCTACGGCAAGCGTGACACGCAAGGGAAACAGCCGAAAAGCGCGCTCATTTGCAGTGCACTACCCAAGGTCGGCACCGGGTAGTTTTTCTCTATTTATTTTCGTGAAAAACACATATACTCACGAAATGCCGCGGTCGAATGCCGCAGACGGCAGGGAATGAGCAAACCCATTCCTTTTGCGACGACCTTTCGTGTCGGGATGAACACTGCCGCATTGCACAAGGATCTCCGCGACTTCAACACATCTTCAGATATAGCTTATCGGGATGACTTTATCCGTTTCCGATAGGGATATGAGTTTGTCGTAAAGGCAGATAACGCCGCCTGTGCCGCGGTTTATATCGCGGATATCGTCGAGCTTTCGGAAAGCCGAGATGTCCTTTTTGTGCGGATCGGCATGCTTTTTGATTTCAAGGGGATACAGTGTTCCGCCGTCTTCTATAAGCAGGTCGATCTCGTTCATATCTTTATCTCTGTAAAAGTAGAGAGGCGGTTCGGCGATCCCTTGATTATAATAACTCTTGATGATCTCCGAAAGGACGAAGTTCTCAAAGAATGCTCCTGCCATTGCGCCGTTTTTGAGCACTTCGGGCGTCGTCCACTTGGTGAGATAGGCAGCAAGTCCCGTATCGAGGAAATAGAGCTTTGGAGTTTTGACAACACGTTTTAAGATGTTGTTGGAGTAGGGTTGTAAGAGATAGATGATATTCGACGCTACGAGGATTGAAAGCCATCTTTCGGCAGTCGGGACGCTTATACCTACATCTCTTGCAAGCGACGTTAAGTTGAGCAGTTGCCCTATACAGGCGGCTGCTGCGACCATAAAATTGGTAAATTTTACCGTATCACCGATCTCGGATAGTTCTTTGACGTCTCTTTCGATATAGGTGCTTACATATGCACTGTAAAACAGTCTCCAATCATAATCGGGGTTATCCGCAAGCTCAGGCATACTTCCGCGGTGGATCATGTTCCACACGTCGGAATATTCTACATCGACCTTTTCGGCTTTGCGCGCTGCAAAGTATTCTTTCGTCGGGATAAACGGCAAATCGAAGGCTAATCCCTGTCTTTCTCTTATCGAAAAGCCGAGCAGCGTGACAAGACCTATGCGACCCGCAAGCGATTCGCTTACGCCTTTCATCATCCTGAATTGCTGGGAACCACACAGATAAAACTGACCTTTTTTCTTGTCCCTGTCAAGGTACAGCTTTATTTGTTCGAACAGGGCAGGGGCTTTCTGTATCTCGTCGACAAACACAGGGGGAGGATTGTCTAAAAAGAATGTGCCGCTTTGTTCTTCTGCGGCGGCGCGCATGATGGGATCGTCCAGCGTGGCGTGGTTGAACCCGTCGGTTATCCGATCCAGCATCGTTGTTTTTCCCACCTGTCTCGGGCCTGCGACAAGTACGGCGCCGAACATTTTCGAAAGCTTTGTAACTGTTCTTTCCGCATGTCTTCTGATATACATGAGATACTCCTTATCGGCTGATTTAATATGCAATATTATTATAGCCGAAAATAATGCCGATGTCAAGAGCTTCCGACAGATGTCGTATATTTTTGAGCGGGGAGACCGGGTGATTGCGTTGCGGTAATAAACGGACATGCGGATATCGGGGCGTGCTGCGGTCCGTTTTTATTCTTCGGTAAAGTATTTCAGGTGACCTATGACGATGCTCAAAAAATCTTTGACGGACGGCTGCGCGTTGAGTTTCCATGCGGAAATGCCGTTTATCCTGTTCGGATCGTCATCCCAGCTGCGCTTGATGACGGTGCGTATGGCGTGCTCTATCGCGGCGGGCGTAGCGGAATATTTCATCGCTATCCGAGGATATACGCGAGCGGACAGATTATGTATCGCAGAGTTATCTTCGCACGCCATATCCACGATATCTTTAAGGTAGTTGAACCCTTTATAATAAACCAAACAACCTAATTTCATCAATAATCGTTCCGTACGGTTTTTCATATCCGAGTGCTCCGTGGTCGAAAGAAAATAAGCGAAAAGATTATACAAAATAATTTACATAATTTTACAATTCGTACAAAATAAAACTAAATCCGATGATTTTCGACATTTACCGACATGGATGACGAATATATCTTGCCTTATTATATCACGCATGCACGGCGTTGTACAGAAGAGAAAGTCGATATATCGAAAAATTATCGATATTTACATCGACGGGAACACTTCGTCGCGTGCGCTTCTCGTGGCGTTCGCAATGCTTGCGCATTGCTCGGCTATGTGATATAATTAACGAAATAACATTACTTCCGAGGTTTCAGATGTCCGAAAAATATATGCAGATAAGAAACAGCACCGCGGATTTTCTCGTTTTCACCAAACAGGCGGGCGAGGACGGCATAGAAGTACGCGTATATAACGAAAGCGTCTGGCTCACGCAAAAGGGCATGGCGCAGCTTTTTGATTGTTCTTCGGATAATATAGGGCTTCATCTGAAAAATATTTTCAAGTCGGGAGAGCTTGACGAAAAGTCAGTTACCGAGGAATCCTCGGCAACTGCGACAGACGGAAAGACTTATAAAATGAAGTTTTACGATCTCGACGCCATAATTTCCGTGGGATACAGAGTCAATTCCGTTCGTGCCACACAGTTCCGTCAATGGGCGACGAAAGTGCTTCGCGAGTTTGCCATACGCGGCTATGTGCTGGATAAAAGCAGGCTGGAAAACGGTCAGATATTCGACGAGGAATACTTCGAGCATTTGCTCGACGAGATCCGTGAAATACGGGCAAGCGAAAGAAAGTTCTACCAAAAAATAACGGATATATATTCTACGGCGGTGGATTATTCTGCCGACGCCGTTACCACGAAAGAGTTTTTCGCAGCCGTGCAGAACAAACTGCATTACGCCGTTCACGGTCATACGGCAGCCGAACTGATAATGGACAGGGCAGATCATACGAAAGAGCATATGGGGCTTACCACATGGAAAAACGCTCCTTCGGGCAAGATAGTAAGATCAGATGTCGGCGTAGCAAAAAATTATCTTACAAAGAGTGAGCTCCAAGATCTGAATCAGTTCGTATCCATGTATCTGGATTATGCCGAACGTCAGGCGCGGCGACATATTCCCATGACAATGGAAGATTGGGCGCAGAAGCTGGATGTGTTTTTGAAATTCAACGATGAGGAAATTCTGCGCGATAAGGGCAGAGTATCCGCCGAAATAGCGAAGAGTTTTGCCGAGAGCGAATTCGAGAAATATCGCATAGTGCAGGACAGGCTGTTTGAAAGCGATTTCGATAAGCTGCTGGCAAGCGCGGAAAACGGAAAAGGGAACGAATAACCGAGCTTTATCCGCGTTTCCCTCCGAAAGCGTCATGAGCGATCATATCCGCGCGCGGTCTGTTTTTATTCTTCGGTAAAGTATTTCAGGTGACCTATGACGATGCTCAGGAAATCTTTGACGGACGGCTGCGCGTTGAGTTTCCATACGGAAATGCCGTTTATCCTGTTCGGGTCGTCATCCCAGCTGCGCTTGATGACGGTGCGTATGGCGTGTTCTATCGCGGCGGGCGTAGCGGAGTATTTCATCGCTATCCGAGGATATACGCGAGCGGACAGATTATGTATCGCAGAGTTATCTTCGCACGCCATATCCACGATATCTTTAAGGTAGTTGAACCCTTTATAATAAACCAAACAACCTAATTTCATCAATAATCGTTCCGTACGGTTTTTCATATCCGAGTGCTCCGTGGTCGAAAGAAAATAAGCGAAAAGATTATACAAAATAATTTACATAATTTTACAATTCGTACAAAATAAAACTAAATCCGATGATTTTCGACATTTATCGACATGGATGACGAACATAACTTGCCTTATTATATCACGCACACACGGCGTTGTACAGAAGAGAAAGTCGATATATGAAAAATTTTCGTTATTTATATCGGAGAACACTTTGTTGCGTGCTCCTCGTAGCATTTGCGCTGCGGCGCGAGCGAACCGTTTTTTGCCGCCGCAAAAAGGTTCTCATCCCGCATGGAGGGATAAAAAAGCACCCGCAAGGGGTGCTTTTGGTACCCCCAGCGAGAATCGAACTCACAACTGCCCCTTAGGAGGGGGCCGTTATATCCATTTAACTATGGAGGCAAATTATTTTGATCTTATCAAACCGAGCAGAAGGGTTGCAGATCGCGCACTTTCAAATGTGAGAGCAAGGGAGTGTACTTGACGTACATGACCGCCGCTCGAATCATGCGGAAAGGGTGTGAGATGCGCCCTTATTCTCGGTTTGGTCACAACTGTCCCGACGGAGGGGGCGGTTTATCCATTTAACTATGGAGGCAAATTATTTTGATCATTTATCAAATCGAATTTGTCGAGCCGATCTTCCGACCGGCACATAAAAGCATATAACATAGGCGGGGCGTTTGTCAAGCGAAAAAGGTTGACTTTCATGCGCGGGCGGGGTTATAATACGAACGAGATCACGAACGGAAGGTATGACAATGGCAAAAACGACGAAAGAGACGGTAAAAGAGACCGAAGAGTGCACGCATGACTGCGCGAGCTGTTCGGCGAATTGTTCTTCGCGCGACGCGGAGCCCGATCCCGCGGCTCAGGCGCGTAAGGAAATGAATAAGATAAAGAAGACCATTGCCGTGATGAGCGGCAAGGGCGGGGTGGGCAAGAGCCTCGTGACCGCATTGCTCGCGAGCGCAACGGCGGCTCTCGGCAAGACCACCGCGGTGCTTGACGCGGATATCACGGGACCGAGCATACCGCGTGCGTTCGGGCTCTCCAAAGAACGCGCGGGCGGCAGTCCGCTCGGCATACTTCCCGTAGAGACGGCTACGGGCATAAAAGTCATGAGCCTTAACCTTCTCATGGAAAACGAGACGGATCCCGTTATATGGAGGGGCGCGCTCATAACCGGCTGCGCCACGCAGTTCTATACGGACGTTCTGTGGGGCGACGTGGACTACATGTTCGTGGATATGCCGCCGGGAACGGGCGACGTACCGCTCACGGTATTGCAGTCGTTCCATGTGGACGGTATCGTACTCGTCACCAGCCCGCAGGAGCTCGTGGGCATGATAGTCGAGAAAGCCGCCAGGATGGCAAAGATGATGAACGTGCCCATCCTCGGCATAGTGGAGAATATGTCTTACTTCGTTTGCCCCGATTGCGGCAAACGCCATGAGATATTCGGCAAGAGCCGCCTGACCGAGACGGCGGAAAAGTTTTCCATACCCCTTACCGCAAGTCTTCCCATCGATCCCAAGATCGCCGAGACCGTGGACGAGGGCAGAGCGGAAAGCCTTTTCGAACTTCTTCTTCCCATGGCGAAACAACTGTGAGGATTTATTCCTTGCTTTAACATCCGATCGTAAAAAGCGTGAAAGCAAAATTGCTTTCACGCTTTTGCCGACGCCGCGCAGCTCGCATCGTCCTTTCGGGCGGTCGGCACCGCGCATAGCGCGGATACCTTATGAAAGCCCGCTAATACCTTCGGCGGCGTTCGTGGACTCGCTTAACGCTCGTAAGTTATTTATTCCGCGTGACGTCACCGATGTGTGCGCCTACTTTTTGCTGGAAACCGACGGAGAAACAACCGCAGAATTCGCAGAAAATGCGCCGTATTTTTGAGAAAAATTATTGTTTCAAACCGCACAAGCTGTTTTACGGAATTCGCAGGAATGCCGTCGGATCTTCGTATGAGAAGACGCGGCTCTCGGAGCGAGCGTAGCGGAAGCGGTCGCGGTAAGGTGACCCTACCGCGACCCGAGAACGCGTCTTATCGCCGAAAAGACGACGGATATTCCGTCAACGCCGAAGCGCACGGCGAGAGCCGAGCGATAGCGGTGCGCAAGGATATAGACCCGAGAACGCGGTTATAGATCAAAAAGACGGCTGCGTTTTCGTCAATACGTAAGCGCGGCGTCAGTAAAATACGGGAAAGCAAAAATATTTTTTCGTATTTTACGGTGAAACGCCGCGCAAGAGAAAGTCTTGACTAAAACGCGCTGCGGGTGTATAATGTTTTTATGTTTTCAGGATACGAAAACTGCATGCTTTGCCCGAGACGTTGCGGAACGGACAGAAGAGAGCGCGCGGGGTTTTGCGGCGCTCCGGCGGGGGCGGTCGTGGCGCGCACCATGCTGCATTTGTGGGAAGAGCCTTGCATAAGCGGCATGCGGGGGAGCGGCGCGGTCTTCTTCTCCGGGTGCAATTTGCGCTGTACGTATTGCCAGAATCGCGACATATCCGTGGCGATCAAAGGCAGGCGCATGACGGACGGGGAACTCGCGGAAGAGTTTTTGCGGCTGGAACGTGAAGGCGCGCACAATATAGATCTCATCACGGCGGCGCCGTATCTGCCGTCGGCGATAAACGCGTTGGATATCGCGAAGAGAAACGGGCTGAGTATCCCCGTCGCGTACAACACGGGCGGTTACGAACGTGAAGAGGCGATAGACGCGCTCTCGCCTTATGTGGACGTATGGCTGCCCGACTTCAAATACGCGTCGCCCGCGCTCGCTGCCAAATACTCGCACGCCGCGGATTATCCCGATATAGCGCTGCGCGCGATAAAACGTATGTGCGAGCTTGCGGGTCCGCCCGTATTCGGCGAGGACGGCATGATGAAACGCGGCGTGGTAGTGCGCCACCTCGTGTTGCCCGGTCACCGCGACGATTCCAAAGAGGTGTTGAAACGGCTTTCTGAGATAGGTGCGGACAGATTCATACTCTCGCTCATGCGGCAGTATACGCCCGATTTCGCGGACGAGAGCTGCGACCTCAGGCGGCGGGTGACGACATTCGAATATAACGACGTGCTTTCGTTCGCACGCGAACTCGGTCTTGACGGATATATGCAGTCGGCGGAGTCGGCGACGAGCGCATACACGCCGGATTTCGATCGATCATAATACATGAGCGCATGGCACGGACATGCGCGGGGAGGAAAATATGAAAATAATGCTGCCGATCCGGAACGGCATGCTGCCGGATAAGTACGGCAAATACGCGCCGCCCGAATGTAAAACTCACGGCACGCCCACGGTGAGCTTCCCGTTTACGATAGAGGAAGCGCCCGAGGGAACGAAGTCGTTCGCGCTCGTTATGCTCGATTACGATTCCACGCCCGTATGCGGTTTCCCGTGGATACATTGGATAATGTGCGATCTTGCGGGCAATAGCAAGGGTCTGCCCGAGAACGCTTCGGCGTTCGGCGCGGGAGGCATAGTGCAGGGACGCAACAGTTCCGCTTCGCGCTTTATCGGAGAACGCGATCCGCGCGTGTTCTGCCGCTACAACGGACCGCAGCCGCCGGATAAAGACCACGAATATACGGTCACGCTCTATGCTTTGGACGTTCCGTCGCTCGGACTTGCCGAAGGTTTCTTTCTTTCCGACCTTATGCACGCGATGAAAGGGCATATCCTTGCCACCGCCGAGATCGGCGTTTGGTCGCGGGCGTGACTTATCCCGAAAAATTCCCGAACGAATTTCAAAAAATTCGTTCGGGATATTTTTCATCATAACAGACGAAAACGCTGCCGTCTTTACCCTTTGCGCACCGCTATCGCTCGCTTCGCGTGCGCTTCGGTGTTGACGGAATATCCGACGTCTTTTCGGGCGGTTAGCACCGCGGCTGACCGAGCTATTGCGGTACAAGCAAACGTTTTTCATCGGAAGTTTATCGTTTGCCGAATGCTAAGGACCGCGTTCTCGGGGTGCCGCGGGATTACCCGGACGGCACCCGACCGCGGCACTTGCGTGCCGCTCCGAGGAACGCGGTTCTATCCTCAAAAATACGGCGCATTTTCTGCGAATTCCGTAATTGTTGCTCTATCGGTTTCCCGCAAAAAAGGGCGCGCATGTCGGCTATGTCGCGCGAGGATATTTTTAAGACGAGCGCATGCGAGTCCGAAAAGCTGCCCCTGTCTCAGGGGACGGCTTTCATAAGGTGTCCGCGCTTTCGCGCGGGATAAAATTTTACGAGCGAAGCAAGTACGAAATCGCCCTCTCCGCGTTGCCCCGGAGAGGGTGGCGAGCACGGTGAGCCGCTATGCGGCGATCCGCGAGCCGGGTGTGGTGAGTGAGACTGAAAGGATAAGCATGTACCGCATGCTTGCCGCATTATGTTTTGCGGGCGATTTGTCACAACGCCGTTTCCCCGAATAATCTTGCGGGCGGGATGCAAAAATAGATATATGCAAAGAGCGGAAAGATTGCTCGGGAAGATGGCGACTCGGTCGCTGTATGTGCGGACGGATTTCGTTTTCGGCGGAAAACGCGGATGCGTGCTGGGCACGACGGACCTGACCGACCATAACGCGCTGCTCGAATGTATACGGTCGATAAGGGAAGCGAAGACGGAGCGGGCGGATTACGACACGCTGCGCACGAGAGTGCTCACCAATTTCGAGCGCACATACGTGGAAAGCGAAACGGAAGCGGAGGAGTATCTGCTTGCGGGCGACGGTCTGATATTCCTCGACGGGGAAAAGGGTTGCGTGCGGCTCGCGGTAAGGAAGTACGAGGCGCGCGCGGTGGCGGAGCCGCCCACCGAGGGCATAGTAAAGGGTCCTCGCGAAGGCTTTGTCGAGAGCATAAAAACGAATCTGTCGCTTATCGAACGCAAGCTGCGCACGCCCGACCTTACCGTCGAGCGGATGAAGATAGGCAGGCGCACAATGACGGACGTGGCTGTCGTCAGTCTGCGTGGAGTCGTCGACCCGCGCGTGACCGAGGGGATAAAGAAGAGACTGCGTGAGATAGATATAGACGGCGTGATAGATTCGCAATATCTGCAGACGTATCTCGAACCGCGTCCGTACTCGATATTCAATCAGTCGGGCACCTGCGAAAAACCGGATATCGCCGCGGCAAAACTGCTCGAGGGCAGGGCGGCGGTGCTGTGCGACGGCACGCCCATAGTCGTCACGCTGCCGTATTCGTTTTTCGAGGACATGCAGTCCAGCGAGGATTATTACGAGCGTTCGGCTTACGCCTCGTTCATACGCATCACGCGTATGCTTTCTCTGTTTATCGGTCTGTTGCTGCCGGGACTGTTCGTGGCGCTCGAAGTGTTCCACTTTTCCGTGCTGCCGTTGCAGCTGCTGCTGACCGTGATGGACGCCACGAAAGGCGTGCCGTTCCCGCCGCTCGCGGAGATACTTTTCGTGATGTTCCTGTTCGAGGTCATACGCGAAGCGGGTGTGCGCATGCCGCAGGCGATGGGGCTTGCTATGAGCATAGTGGGCGCGCTCGTGCTGGGCGAGACTGCGGTCAAAGCGGGCATGATAGGCTCTCCCGCGGTTATGATAGTCGCGTTGTCGTCGATATGCACTTACACCGTGCCCAACGCCGCGGGGTCGAGCACCGTGCTTAGACTGCTGTTCACCGCCGCGGGCGGGCTGCTGGGGCTGTACGGGCTGCTCGTGAGCGTGATGGGCGCGCTGCTTTATGTGCTGTCGCTGGACTCGTACGGCGCGCCGTACATGTCGCCGTTCGCGCCGCATGCGGGTACGGACGGTCAGGACGGATTGCTCAAAAGCCCGGTATGCGACGTGAAATACCGACCGTCGGGCATACCCAACGTCAATGCCGTGCGGCAAAGGAGGGGGAATGGACAGGCTTAGTTTACGGCAGTTCGTACTGCTGACGTTCATGCTCGCCATGGCAATGAAGATGTTCAACCTACCCGTCCTCATGCTGAGGATGTGCGGAAGAGACGCTTTCGTGTCGCTTATCGTCGAACTCGTCATAGATCTCGCTCTTCTCGCGCTCGTTCTCGCGGTCGTGCTGACGAGCGGGGGAAAGAGCTTCTACGACCTTATCGCCGCGGCGTTCGGGCGGGTGACGGCGCGCGTGACGGCTGCCGTCGCCGGACTGTACTATCTGTGCAAACTGTATTTCATGCTCGTGGACGTGCGGCTGTTCTTTTCCAATACCGTGTTCCCGACATCCGTCGGCGCGCTGCACCTGCTGCCTCTCGTTATCGTGCTCGTGTATTTCGCGACGCGTCCGCTGTCGTCGGCGGGTCGGCTGGGCGAGATATTCACGCCGTTTGCCGCCGCGGGCATCGTCCTTCTCGGCGTGCTCACGCTGCCGCACGTGGACTTCGGCGGATTGCGCCCGCTGCTTGCGGACGGCTGGGGCAGAGCGGCGGAAGGCGTCGCGTCGCTGCCCGTGTGGTTCGGCGATTTCACGCTGCTGCTCGTTGCGGTCGGCAGGGCGGACGGAGGTAAAAAGCTGTTGCTGTCGCTCGTGTCCGCGCTCGTCGGCTTTGCCTGCCTTGCGGTGTTCGCGGCTGTGCTGTTCGCGTCCTACGGCGATATGCCCGACCTTCTCACTTACGGGCACAGCATATCGAGCGTCGCGCAGTATGCGGCGGGCAGTTTCCGCTTCGGCCGATTCGACCTCGTTATATTCAGCCTGTGGCTGAGCGCGGTATTCCTGTCCGCGGGCATGATAGCGGCTTTCTTTTCGCGCAGTATGGCGTATGCCTTAGGCGGTAAAGCGGGAGCGGTCGCTGCGGTCGCGGGCGGAGTCGCGCTCACGGTCGCAATGATCTTTACCGTGAACCTCAATCTCGCGGTGGAGTGGGCGACCGGGTATTTCGCGTTGCCGTCGCTCGTCGTGCAGTACGGTCTGCCCGTGCTCGGCGCGGCTGCCGCGGCGGTATGCCGCATAACGGAACATATAAAGAAAAAGAGGAGGGAAAACGATGAAAAGACGGCTGCCCGGAAAAACGGCGAATAGATGGGTGTGCATAGCATTCGTGCTCATGTTCGCTCTGCTTGCGCTCACGCCCCTTGTGCCCGAGGCGGAGATCGCGTCCTGCCTGATGGTCAACGCTCTCGGCATAGACGTAAACGGCGGCACGGTCGCACTTACCGCCGAAACGTCGGGCGGATCGAGCACGGAGAGCGTGCACGGCGAGGGCGGCTGCGTGACCGACGCGCTGCACAACATGAGTGAACGTTACGGCAGGAACATAGAGCTCGGGCATTGCGGCGTGATCGTGATGGGCGGGGAGATGAGCGCGGCGGATGTGTGTCTCGCACTCATGTCGCTGCTTTCCGAAGCGGAAGTCAACGCCGGGTGCGCGGTGATATCCGCCTCGGGCGGCGCGGGCGAATTCATAGATAAAGCCGTGACCCTTACGACGGCTGCGGGCAGCGGCGTGACCTCGTATATAGGCTTTGCGGATACATCTGCTTCCGTGGCGATACCTACCGCGCTTTCCGTGCTCGGAGGCTTGAAAAGCAAGTCCGCCGCCGCTGCACTGCCCGTGTTCGCCGCGGAGGAGAGCGACGCGGAAACGGGCACGCGGGACTCGCAGAACTCGGGCTCGGACGGCGGCGGAGCGCCGTCGGGCGCGTCGGAAAAGCAGTCCGAGCTCGTGCCGCCGAGGCTCATGCGCGCGGTCGGAACGAACGTTTCGGAAGAGCTGTCCGAGTCCGCCTCTTTGGGGCTGACGTTGCTCTCGCCCCGTTCGGACGGCGGCACTTATGCCGCGGAATGGACGTACGACGGCGAAACGACTACGATACTCGGGGAGATAAGATCCAAAAAAGCGTCGGTATCCGCCCGCTTCGAAGGCGGCAGAGTGATCGCCGAAGCCGAACTGTCCGTCGTCGTGCGGTTCAAAGATCGTTTCAAGGTCATCGAAAGGGGAGACAGCGTGAAAGCTCTCGCCTCGTCGCTCGAACGCGCTTTTGCCGCCGCGTTTTCGTCGCACGTCTCCGCCGCTGCGGAGGTCTGCCGCCGCTGCGATATCCTCGGAGTGCTCACCGAGCTGTACCGCGCGTATCCGCGAGAATACGCCGCTCTCGTCCCCGACCTGTCCGATATGACTTTTTCGCCTTCCGTGAGCGTAAAGGTGTCCTGACCGCGAGACGCGAAAAATCGACGGGAAGCGGCAGTATATCCCTTATTCTCCCGTGATATATCCGTTATAATTTAACGGATGAAAGCAAGGCGACTCATAAAGACAGCGATCGTCCATGCGCTGACGTTCGCATTCATGCTCGCGGGCGCGTGCGCGGAAGTGCTCACCGTGCGCCCGTTCGGCTACGCCATGCATTACGCGGTGCTGCTCGCGGGCGGCAGTCCGCTGGCTTCGGCGTACTATCTCGCGGCGTCCTTCATAGCCGACCCCGGGCTGCTGTCCTTTGCCGCGGCGGGCGGTACGGCGATCGCGGGAGCCGCAGCCGGCGTCATCATATCCGCCTGCCGCAGGATAAAGCGCAAGCGCATGTGGCGGTGGATAGTACATACTCTGCTGCAGGCGCCGCTGTGCGCGCTGCTCGTATATTTTACCGGCGGTACGGTGCTCGCGGCGGGGCTGACCGCACTCATAGGAACCGCGGCGGGCGCGATGATGTCGTTCGCCGTTCCGCTGATCGCGGGCAAGGGTCTGCTTGCTCCCGGCACTCTCGGCAGTGCGGGAGCGGGGGTCTTTTGTATCGTGCTGTTTTCGGGGCTGGGCAGCGTATCGCCGTTCGGGTTCCCGATAGCCTATACCGTTTTCGCTTTTGCGGTGCCGCTTGCCTGCAAGTGCCGTTCGCCCGAAACGGGTATGCTGCTCGGCGTGCTCGCGGCGGCGGGGTGTTCGCTCGCGGGGGAAGACCCGTACGTGTTCGCCGCCCTCGCGATCGCCGCGCTCGTGTGTCGTGCGTTCTGTGCGGGCGCGCGTCCCATCCCCGCGGTCGCGCTCGTGCTCGGATACTGCGCGGGCGCGTACTTTTTCGCAGAAGCGGATCCGGGGTATACGGGCGCGGCGGCGACGGCGGCGGGCGCGGCGCTTTTCGCGCTCCTGCCGAAGCGTGCGGTGAAAGCGCTGTCGTCGTACTTCCGCCCGGCGGGAGAGCTTACGGATATCGCCGCGGCGGCGGGCATGGGGAGACTGCTCCCCGAACGGCTGGTGAGCGCAAGCGAGGCGCTGGGGGAGATGAGCGCGTTGCTGTCCTCCGGCGGCGGGCGCGAGTATGCCGCGGACTGCGTGGGAGACGCTCTCTGCGGCGTGTGCGCGACCTGCTCGCGGGGAGAGCTGTGCGGCATGAGAGAAAACGTCCGCACGCTCGCTTTCGATTACGCTTCGGGCGGGAGCGCTCTCAAAAGCGCGGTGCTCGGCGAGCCTTGCATGAGCGGCGGGCGCATGCTCAAGCTCGCGGGCGAGGTCATGCGCGAGGTGCGCGGCAGGGCGGAGGTAGCGGAGCGCGAACGCCGCAACGCCGAGAGCTATGCCGTGCGGTTGGAGAGCCTGCGCCGTCTCGTCGCGAAAATGGCGGACGAGCTTGCGGAGGACTACCGTTTCGACGTTTCTCTTTCCGAAAAGCTCCGCCGCGATCTGCCCGAAACGGGCGTAGCCTGCGGCGGCTGTCTGGTGACGGCGAAACGGCGGGGCATCGCGCTCGTTCCGCGCGTCGTCACTGCGGAAGAAGCGGAAAAGGGGATATCCAGAGTGCTCGGCGGTGTAAGAGTGGAGCGGCTGGGCGACGCGGGTCCGGTGTGGCAGGCGGCGGCGTTCGCGCCCGCTCCCGCGCTCGATATAGTGTACGCGTTCGCGTCCCGACCCAAGGACGGCAACACGGTGAGCGGCGACGGTTATTCGGTGACGGGTTTCGGCACCACCGCGCTCGTGTCTCTGTGCGACGGCAGCGGCAGCGGCAGACCAGCTTCGCGGCTCACGCAGACGGCGCTGTCCGTCATCGAGGACTGCTGCCGCGCGGGCTTCGACGCGGGCGAGGGCGTGGATACCGTGAACTCCTTCCTCGCTTCCCGCCCGGGCGAGGAGTTCGGCGCGATGGACGTCATCGCGATAGACCTTTCGAGCGGCGAGGCGGACATCATAAAAGCGGGCACGCCGCCCACTCTCGTGGTGCGCGGCGACACGGTGACCGTCATAGGCGGTTCGTCGCTGCCCGTGGGCGCGCTGGAGACCGCGTCGTACTCGCTCGCGCGCCGCAGGCTGATGCCCGGCGACTGCGTGGTGCTCGTGAGCGACGGCGTATCCGATGTGCTCCGCGATCTCTCCGCGTCGGTGAGCGCGTCACTGTCGTCCAACGTGCGCCGCACTGCGGAAGGCATACTGTCTGAAGCGGCTTCGTGCGGCTGCCGCGACGATATGAGCGTGCTCGTCGTGCGTATCGTAGAGGCGGAAAGCGCTTAAAAACGATTGCTTTTGTCCGCCGAGGGTGTTATCATGAAAGCATGGTGACCCTTCTTATCGTAAGACATTCCAAAACGCCCTGGAACCTCGCGGGGCGCATACAGGGGCGCAGCGACATACCTCTCGCGCCCGAGAGCGAACAGGCAACGCGCGAAGCGGGGAAGAAGCTCCCCGTGCCCGACGCCGCTTACTGCTCGCCGCTCGTCCGCGCACGCCGCACGGCGGAGCTGCTGCTCGAAGGCACGGGCATAACGCCCGTGCCCGACGCCCGTCTCGTCGAGCGCGATTTCGGCGCGCTGGACGGCAAAACGTACGACGAGCTCGGTCTGCCCGACCATACCGAGCTTTTCTATGTGCTCGACGAGTCTGTCGGCGCTGAGCCGAGCGAAGAGGTGTTTGCCCGCGTGCGCTCGTTTCTCGAAGACGTACTCGGTAAACACGACGGCGAACGTGTGCTCGTCGTCTCGCACGGCGTGTGTATATCCTACCTTATTTACGCTCTCACGCACGACAGGTGGGATCCTTCCGACTACTCGATGGCGTACATAAAGAATCTCGACGTTACCGTCCGCACTTTCGGAGGCGAAGCATGATAAGCATCGTCCTCGTCGAGCCCGAGATACCCGAAAACACCGGCAATATCTCCCGCACCTGCGCCTGCACGGGCATGCCGCTGTACCTGATCGGCAAGCTGGGCTTCGAGATCACTCAGTCCCGCGTAAAACGCGCCGGTCTGGATTATTGGGATAAACTGCACGTCGAACATCTGCCCGATCTCTCCGCTCTCACCGATCGCTTCGGCGAAGAGAAGTTTTACTATTTCTCGTCCAAAGCGACCCGCCTTTACACCGACGTCGCTTATCCCGAGGACGCTTTCCTCGTATTCGGCAAAGAGACCAAAGGTCTCCCGCCCGAGCTCGTATCCGCTCACCCCGATCGCGCTCTGCGTATCCCCATGCGCCCGATGTTGCGCTGTCTGAACCTTTCCAACAGCGTGGCTGTGGCGGCGTATGAGGCGCTAAGGCAGTATGATTTCTTCAACATGCAGTAGGGAGGGACGGCATATAATGCCGCTGATGGCGACTACGTGCTCGGTCGTTTACTCCGCCTCGCACTATCGTTTGCTCGGCGACTGTAGTAAACTCCCTTGCCTGTTGTCGCCCTGAGCGGCATTCTCTGCCGTCCCGCTGTGTAGTATGCTCCTTCGACTGTTGCGCCCTGAGCGGCATTCTCTGCCGTCCCGCTGTGTAGTATGTTCCCTCGACTGTTGCGCCCTGAACCTCGTTCTCTGCCGTCCCGCTGTTTGGGGAATAAATAATGAAATAATGAAGTGCCGCGCTTTGCGCGGTCACCCCATGAAAGCCCGCCCTGATACCTTCGGTGGCGTTTACCGCCATGGGCGGCTCGGCTGAGGGTTGGGGCGGTAGCTCGCACAAATCGATAGCGGCTATGAGCCGGGCGGGCTCAAGAAAGCAACATGTATGTACGAGCGGCATATCAACCGTACATATCTGAATATTTTATTAAAGTAAATGAAGCGGAGCTTTTGCTCCGCTTCATTTACAATATACGGTCTCTTATAGCCTGCATTCGGGCGTCGAGGGAGTGGGCGATGTCCGCGCACTCTTTGAGGTCTTTGGCGAGGACTTCGGGGTCGGGGATCTCCTTTTTGTATTTGATGTCGTGTTCGAGGCTCGCCCAGAAGTCCATGGCGATCGTGCGGAACTGCACTTCCACGCGCACATAGTGTTTTTTATCGGAGAAGAACACGGGTACTTCCACCACCATGTGGTAGCTGCGGTAACCGTTCGGTTTGGGATTTTTTATGTAGTCCTTGACCTTGATGACGGATATGTCATCCTGTTTGCTCAGCATGTCGGCGACGGTGTATATGTCGTCCACGTATTGGCATATCACGCGGATGCCCGCGATGTCGTTGAGATTCTCCGTCATGGACTTGACGGAGAATTCGTAACCGCCGCGGCGCAGTTTGCCGATGATGCTCTCGGGCGTCTTGACGCGGCTCTCGATGTGGTCTATGGGGTTGCGCACGCGGCTTATGGAGAGCTCCTCGTCGAGCACTTCGAACTTGGTCTGCACCTCGCGTATCGCGCAGTGGTACAGCGTCATGTGCCACCTGAAGTCTTTGAGCGTTTCGAGGACGACCGCCGAATCGGTGTCCTCGCCGAGCGCTTTGGCGACGACCGAACGCATGCTTTTGTATTCTTCCGTTTTGTTTATCTTCTTTTGCGGCATTTGTATATTTTCCCTCCGTGATCCTGCCGCGAGCATAACACGCTGCCGTTAAATATTCGTTAAAGCTTCGCGGCGACATGACTATTATACCACCTTACGCGCCCGCGGTCAACCGGCTGCGGGGGCATGGCGGGAAGAGGACGAAATCGATGCCAAATCGCTTGACTTATGTGCCGCTTTTCATATATAATGAGTCGGTAACATTATGCCCGATCAAGGCAAATACCATAAAAATAAAGGAAGTTTACAGCAATGAAGAGAACTTACCAGCCCAAAAAGAGAACGCAGCGCAAGGTCCACGGTTTCAGAGCCAGAATGAAGACGACGGCAGGCCGCAGAGTGCTCAAGCGCCGCCGCGACAAGGGCAGAAAGAACCTTACGCCCAAACCCCTCGGCAGAGGCTGATGCTCGCCAAAGCGTTCAGACTGCGGCTGCGGGGCAGCTTCGCGTACGTCAGGGCGCACGGAGTCAAGTATAACGAACGTGCGCTCTCGTATGTCGTGCTTCGCGGCAGGGGGAAACGCATAGGTTTCATAGTCTCGAACAAGATCGGCAAGGCGACCAAACGCAATCTCGTCAAGCGGCGCATGCGCGCCGCGGCGGGCGAGATGCTTTCCCGTATCGGCGACGGGCAGATGATATTCATCGCGCGCCCGGGCGTGACGGAGATGTCGTATGCGGAGATAAAGTCCTGCATGGCGTCGCTGCTCGTTAAAGCGGGCATGCTGAAGGAGGGCGCATGATCCTCCGCCGCCGTCGGCAGCTCACTCCGCTGCGCGTCATAGTAAAGGTGATCACGCTCGCATGGCTCTTCCAGGGGCTCGTGCTGCTTTATAAAAAGACGCTGTCGCGGGCGATAGGAAAGTCGTGCATTTATTACCCGACGTGTTCGAGTTACATGTATCAGGCTATAGAGGATTGGGGTACGGTGGCAGGCATTGCCATGGGTACGGCGCGCATACTGCGCTGCAATCCGCTCATGACGGGCGGGTTCGACCCCGTACCGTATAACCCCAAAGGAGAGATAAAATGGCTTTATTAAGCGGCATAGCTGCGGTAGTCACGTCTGCCGCGGAGATCGCGGTAACACCGTATACCACCTTCCCGTGGGCACTCATCCTAAACGGCGCCATGGAGGGTATCGGCTTTTACGCGCTCCGTATCATACTTCTCACCGTTTGCCTCAAGCTCATACTTTCGCCGCTCGATTTCTTCCAGCGTTATAAGATGCGCAAGAACCAGCTCATCACCATGCGCCTCAAACCGCAGATGGAGAAGCTGGAAAAGGCATACGGCAACAACCCCAAAGTCCTGCAGCAGAAGCAGGCGGAGCTCAATAAGCGCGAGGGCATGAGCTATCTCGCGAGCTGCCTGCCTATGATAGTCACCCTCGTGGTGTTCATGTGGCTGTGGTCCGCCATGCGCACGAACGCGGAGTACAAGCAGTTCGATAATTACGTCCGTATATACGAGCGTTACGACGACGCTTACGTGCAGGCGTTCGGTACGGACGACGAGGGCAAGAGCTGGTACGACGAAGCCGCGGGGCGGCTGAGAGCGTCGTACGGCGACGAGTTCGAAACGGCGTTCGAGGGCGCATACGAGGCGGCTCTCGCTTCCGACCCCGATAACGCCAAAATGACGGCGTATACCTCCGCGATAGCCGACGCGAGCGTTACGGCGAGCGCGTCGTTCGATGAGGAATATTTCACGCTTTTCGCGCGCATTTACGCAGAGACTTACGACGAATTCGTTTCCGCGTATCCCGACCGCGATGGCGAAGAGCTTTACGCGGCTGCGAAAGTGCAGGCGGATCACATCGCGTCGGGCAGGATATCCGACGACTATTGCGTGAGCCTTGCTCAGGAAGAGGCGGCGGATTACTTCAACGGCGTAGGCAAGTACGAAGGCGACGGATACGCTTACGATTCGTTCATATGGATACGCGACATTTGGTCGCCGGACACGCCGTGGTCCAGCTCGATAGCGGAAGACGGTAACGATTTCATATCCCGTATAGGCACTTACGCGACGGACGCGTCCCGTTCGGGCGTCGAAGAGGAAGAGCTGGAAAAAATGGTGTCGTCTTACGACACGGTCATGAAGCTCGTGCTCGAAGAGGGCGATACGGGTGTGAACGGCTATCTCGTGCTGCCCGTGCTCGCGGTCGGGCTCAACATCGTTTCGCAGGTGATCTCCCGCCGTCAGCAGAAGAAGAGCGGTCAGGACGCGCAGCTCGGTCAGAACAAGGGCTGTATGACGGCGATGGTGATCGTCATGCCGCTGCTCATGGCGTACTTCGCGTTCATCTACTGCGCGGCATTCACGCTGTACATGGTGGTGAACTCGACGATGAGCTTGCTAATCAATCTCGTGACGTCCGCGATAACGCGCAGGATAGTGCCGACGCATTCGGGCGGTGGGCATTCGGGCGCTTCCGTAGAGCGCCAGGGCAGACCGGATCCCAACGGCAAGTAAGCGGCTGCCGCGGAGCTCATTTGGAGAACAACATTGAAAGTCATCGAAAGCACAGGTAAAGATATAGAGCAGGCGCTCGCAAACGGACTTGCCGAGCTGGATTGCACGCTGGACGACGTGGACGTCAGGATCCTCGAGCATCCCGGCATATTCTCCAAGGCGAGGGTGCAGTTCACCGTCCCCGACGGCAAAGGGAGCGGTCCCGCCGCGTCCGAGATAATGCGCGACCTCGAAAAGCGCGCCAAAGACTCACGCCGCGACGACCGCGGCAAACGTCCGGGCTCGGACAAACAGGATCGCCGTCCCGACCGCAAGGACAACAGGGATAACGACAAGAATGTCCGCCGCGAGGACAAGCCCGCAGGCGCCCCCGACCGCAATGCCGATGCGCGCAATAAACAGCCGCAGGCGCAGAAGGGGAACGCGCAGCCGAAGCAGGCTCAGCAGCCCGGGTCGGCGCAGCAGCAGGCGAAGCAGTCCGAGCAGGATCGGCAGGCAAAGCAGCCCGAAAAGCCGCAGGGCTTCCGCAGCGATTTCCGCGCGGAGCTGGCGGCGGCAGCGGGAGAAACGCCCGCTCATAAGCAGGAGCAGCCCGAGCGCAAGCCCGAAAAACAGCCCGAGCAGCGCGCGCAGCAGAACAAAGCCCCCCGCGAAGTACCTGCGGAAAAGGTGGCGGCGGCGGACGAATATCTGCGCAAAGTGGTGTCGCTCATGGGCATAGAGGCGGAGACCGTATGCTCGGCGGCGGACGGAGAGATAAATATAGAACTCAAAACGGAGGACGCGCTCGCGATAGGGCGTAAGGGCGAGACGCTGGACGCGCTCGAATACCTTACGACACTGACCACGGCGGAAGGCGACAGGTACATCCACGTCAACCTCGACTGCGGGGAGTACCGCGCCCGCCGCAACGAAGCGATACGCGCCGAGGCGATAGCCGCCGCGGACAAGGCGGTCGCGACAAACAGGCGGGTGGAGCTGGAACCCATGAACAGCGCGAGCCGCCGCGAGGTGCACGCCGCTCTCGGCGAGCGCGGCGACGTGATAACGCGCAGCGAGGGCAGAGAGCCCGACCGCCGCGTGGTGATCATTCCGCGCACGCGCGGAGGCAAGGACAACCGCGGCAACCGCAACGGAAGCGGCAACGGCAGGCGCAACAACCGCAACCGCCCCCGCCACGGCAACAAACCGTCGGGGAACGCGTGATAAAAGATATGAGCATTTACCCGTCGGAGCGGCTTTTGCCGCTCCGACGGTTTTGCTTGTGATGCCGTCGGCAACGTAAAAAGCGGGGAACGGTGTTCCTCGCTCTTACTTCTTTCGCGTTTACCGCGCGTTTACGTTACGCCTTCTTGGCGGTCTTTCTCGTAGCGGTCTTTTTGGCTGCGGGTTTCTTCTCTGCGCTCGCGGTCTTCTTCGCGGACTTCTTCATCGCGTCGTAAGCCTTGGCGCAGGGGTTCTCCGCGGTCTTGTCGCAATTGGCGCAGAAGTCGAAATCGCCGCACAGGTCGTGACCTGCCTGCTCGCTCTTGAGCCACTTATCTACGTCGAGCTCTGCCTGCTTCTTCGTAAGAGCCATGTCTTTACATCCTCCTTGAATCTTTTCGTTTATGATACCTTTATTATATTATCCGTTTCCGCATAAGTCAAGAAAAGGCGGTGCGAAAAAGGAGAAAAGACAAACTTGTCACGATCGTGCTAAGATTTGCTTATTTTATGGTATTTCTTGTCCGCGTTTCACGGCAGCGCCGTCCGCAAAAAAATTTCGCCATAGCGTAAAATTCCGCCCTAAAACGGTTGACAAAATTTTTTCATGCGTATATAATACGTCATGTAAGCAAAGGTGCTGACGGCTTTATCTGCCGTGCAGCGCCTTATTTTATTTTCAGCCGCCCGTGTGTTCGTCCGCACGGGAGGAGCATAGCGAAAAAGGAGTGATCGAAGATGAACGTACCCGAACTTTTCGGAAGCATGGTCTTTAACGACGGAGAGATGAAAAAGCGTCTCACGCCCGAGACTTACAAAGCTCTCAAATCCACCGTGTCGTCGGGCGCGGCGCTGTCGTCCAAACTTGCGGACGAGATCGCCGAAGCGATGAAGGAGTGGGCGATAGAGAAGGGAGCGACGCATTTCACGCATTGGTTCCAGCCCATGACCGGGCTGCCCGCGGAGAAGCACGATTCGTTCATAGACCCTCAGTCGGGCGGTTCGGTCATCATGACGTTCAAAGGCAAGGAGCTCATAAAGGGCGAGCCGGACGCGTCCAGCTTCCCTTCGGGAGGCATGAGGGCGACCGCGGAGGCGCGCGGCTATACGGTGTGGGATCCGACGAGCTATGCGTTCGTCATCGGCACGACGCTGTATATCCCGACGTGTTTTGTCTCTTACACCGGCGAGGTGCTGGATAAAAAGACGCCGCTCCTGCGTTCGATGGACGCGATAAGCAACGTGGCGACGCGTTTTGCGAGGGCGTTCGGCGTGAAGTGCGACCGAGTGAACTGCACGGTCGGTCCCGAGCAGGAGTACTTCCTCATAGACAGGAAGATGTATAATGCCCGCAAGGATCTGCGTTACACGGGCAGAACGCTGTTCGGAGCGGAGCCGCCCAAGGGTCAGGAGTTGGAGGATCAGTATTTCGGAGCGATAAGGACGCGCGTCATGGCGTTCATGGAAGACGTGGACGTACAGCTGTGGAAGCTGGGCGTGTCGGCAAAGACGCGCCATAACGAGGTCGCGCCGTCGCAGCACGAGCTGGCTCCCGTTTACGCCACCGTCAGCGTGGCTACGGACCATAACCTGCTCACGATGGAAGTGCTCAAAAAGACGGCGGAGCGCCACGGTCTGGCGTGCCTGCTGCACGAAAAACCCTTCAAGGGCGTTAACGGCAGCGGCAAGCACAACAACTGGTCGATATCCACGGATACGGGCGTGAACCTGCTCAGCCCGGGCAAGGATCCCGCGAACAATCTACTCTTCCTCGCGACGGTGGCGGCGGTCATCAAGGCGGTGCACGAGCACGCCGACCTGCTGCGCCTTTCGGTCGCGACGGCGGGCAACGATCATCGCTTAGGCGCTAACGAGGCGCCCCCGGCGATAATAAGCATATACCTCGGCGATCAGCTTTCGGATATTTTCGAAGCCATCGCTTCGGGAAAGAAATACAAGAGCGGAGCCGCATCGCGTGCGGCGGTGGGCGTTTCCGCGGTGCCCGATTTCACCAAGGATAATTCCGACCGCAACAGGACGTCGCCGTTCGCGTTCACGGGCAATAAGTTCGAGTTCCGCGCCCTCGGCAGCGCGCTCAACATCGCCTGCCCGAACATGATGATAAACGTCATCGTGGCGGACGCGATGGAGAGCATGCTGGAAACGCTGGAAAAGGCGAGCCCCGCGGACTTCGAAAAGACCGCGAAAAAACTCATCAAAGAAACGTATCTCGCGCACAAGGCGATCGTATTCAACGGCAACAATTATTCGTCCGAGTGGATAGACATCGAGAGCAAGAAGCGCGGACTTCCCGAAATAAAGTCGACGCCGGAGGCGCTGCCGTACTACACGCTTCCGAAAAACGTCGAACTGCTTTCGCGCTACGGGGTGCTGACCGCGCGCGAATGCGAGGCGAGGAAGGAGATACTGCTCGAACAGTATGCCAAGGTCATCAACATCGAGGCGTACACCATGTACAAGATGACGGCGAAGGAGATCCTGCCCGCCTGCGTGGAGTTCATGAACGTGCTTTCGGAGTCCATCCACCGCAAGAAGAGCCTCGACATGAGCTACGACTACGAAGGCAGCGTGCTCTACAAGGCGAGCAAGCTCGTGGATTCGGCGTACGCCAAGAACAACAAGCTCGAAGAGCTGCGCCGCACCGCCGCGTCCATGGCGGACGTCGGGAAACAGACGATGTATCTCCACGACGTCGTCCTCGCCGAGATGGACTCTCTGCGCGAGATCATAGACGCGCTCGAACTGCTTTGCAGCTCCGACTACTGGCCTCTGCCGTCCTACGGCGACATGCTGTTCTACGCGGACTGATAAAAGCAAAACTATCCTCGCTTCCGTGATATGCGAAAGCGGCGATCCGAGAGGGAATATCGGGAAAGCCAAAACGCAAATTTTTATCGGGAGGATAGAAAAATGGATACCGGAACGATCTCCGTTCTCGGTACGGGCAGCCTCTGGTACATAGTGGGCGCGATCATCGTATTCTTCATGCAATGCGGGTTCGCGATGCTGGAAACGGGGCTCACCCGAGCCAAGAACGCAGGCAACATCATCATGAAGAACATGATGGACTTCTGTATAGGAACGGTCATGTTCATGCTGATAGGCTACTCGCTCATGGGTATCGGCGACGCGGCGGCAAACGGTTTTATCGGCCGCCCCATGACGATATTCACGATGAGCGGAGACAGCTTCGCGCAGTTCTTCTTCAATCTCGTGTTCTGCGCCACCGCGGCGACGATAGTGTCGGGCGCGCTTGCGGAAAGGACGAGGTTCTCCGCTTATTGCGTGTACAGCGCGGTCATAAGCCTTGTCGTATATCCCGTCGAAGCGGGCTGGGTGTGGGGCAGCGAAGGCTGGCTCGCCAAGTGGGGATTCATAGACTTTGCGGGCAGCGGAGTCATCCACGCGGTGGGCGGACTGTGCGCGCTCATCGGAGCCGCGATCCTCGGACCTCGTATCGGCAAGTATACGCGGGACGAGAACGGCAGGGTCACCAAGGTCAACGCCATCCCCGGTCATAACCTGACCATAGCGGCGCTCGGCGTATTCATCCTTTGGTTCTGCTGGTACGGGTTCAACGGCGCGGCGGCGACGAGCATAGAACAGCTCGCGCGCATAAGCGTCAATACGACGATAGCGCCTTCGGTGGCGACCTGCGTGACCATGATTTTCACATGGGTGCTCAATAAAAAGCCGGATGTGTCGATGTGTTTGAATGCTTCTCTCGCGGGGCTTGTCGCGGTCACCGCGTCCTGCCACATCATCGACTTCTGGGCGGCTGCGGTCATAGGCGTCGTTTCGGGATTCCTCATCGTCGGCGCGTGCAACTTCGTGGATATGAAACTGCATGTAGACGATCCCGTCGGCGCGGTGGGCGTGCACTTCGCTCACGGAGTGTGGGGCATCATCGCGGTCGGACTGTTCGCGGTCCCCGAGCTTGCGGGCAACGACGGCGGTCTGTTCTACGGCAGCGGCGTGCTGCTCGGCAAGCAGATAGTCGGCGAACTCGCCGTGCTCGCGTGGACGGGCGCGCTCATAACGCTTACTTATCTTGCGATCAAGTACCTGCCCCGCGCGGTGGGCGCGCTCAAAGAGGGCAACGGACTGCGTTGCTCCGCCGAGCACGAGATCGCGGGTCTGGATATCTCCGAACACGGTCTTGCGACGGCTTACGCGGACTTCCTGCCTTCCGCGCCCTCTTACGGCACGACGGGCGAGCACGTCGATCTGAAAGGCATAACGCCCGTTCCCGTCGGCGGCGTGAGCGGCGAGAAGTACACGAAGATCACCGTGATATGCAATCAGGACAGACTGCCCGTTCTCCGCGACACCATGGCGGAGATCGGAGTGCAGGGCATGACCGTCACGCCCGTCATGGGTTGCGGCGTGCAGAAAGGGCATACGGCTCAGTACCGCGGCGTGAAGAGCGCGGTCAACCTGATGCCCAAAGTACAGGTAGACATAGTAGTATCCGTTGTCGATCCCGGGCTCGTAGTTGCTGCGGCGCAGAAAGCGCTGAATACGGGTAATGTCGGTGACGGCAAGATATTCGTTTCGGGTGTGGAGGACGTCATGCGCGTCCGCACGGGCGAGAGGGGAGTAGCCGCTCTCGACAACGAAGCGAAGGGATAAGCCCCTTTATTCCCTCTTTTGGCGGGCAGCGTTCCGTTCGCGTTCATGCGGCAGACGCGAGCCCGCCATATTTTTGTATAACGCAAAAGGAGGCGTTATGGCATACAAAAACAAAAAGCGTATCGCATGCGACAAACGCGGCAGACCGTTGCCGCCTTCGGACGTCAGCCCGCGCGCCGCTCTTATGCGGGCGGCTGTGGTCGGACCGCTCGGCGCGGCGTTGCTGCCCGCGGGTCTGCTCCTCGGCGCGTTCGTGCGGCTGCCCGAGAGCGTGAGCGGGCTCGGCGCGATATTCGTGTTCATGATATTCATAGGAACGCTGTTCCTCCTTTACGCCGCGGCGCTCGTCATTCTCGGTCTGCGCGGCAGGGCGAAAGAGAGAGCCGAAGGAGCTTCCGCAGACGAAGTGAAGACCCGCGGAGAGGTCGCCCTCGCAATGGTGACCGCGGTCAGGACCAAGCGTGTACGGACCGCCGACTGCGTAAAAACGCTTGTGCGCGTCCGCGCCGAATATTACGACGAAACGTATTCGTATACGCGCAGATTCGTCTCGGGGTACGCCGAATGCTCCGTTCCGCCCGCTCCCGGCGATAAGGTGAAGGTGTACTACGAGCCGTCGAGCAATCTCGGGTACTGCGTGGAATTGCCGGGCGAGTGACTGATGCGCTTTTGTCGTTGACACGGCGACGGAGAAGTGATATAATCAAGCATATAATCGGTACCCGGTACCAACCCCGATAGAACACATTTATCGGGCAACATCACGGGTGATGCACGCGAAACGTCGCTCATCGTA